>JGI24820J26691_1000320_pt1 | contig 14136 bp, 18 predicted proteins | sample METZYME_5_50m_FD_26691 | JGI IMG/M metagenome (IMG submission 26691) | reverse complement strand
GAAGATGGAAAAATTCTCTCTGACAGCGAAGCAATGTATTTTCAAGTAAACAATGCAATAAGTTCAGGGATTAAATTAACAGATGGAAATGAAATGGCAAGTATTTCATTGCAGCAGCTAAATAATATTTTTGTTGGAAATATTGAAATGCCTATGTTGAAAGAACGAGTTGAGATATTAAACGAAGTAGGGCAAAAACTTGTAGATAGTTATGAAGGTGATTGGATAAATTTTATAAACAATGGGCCAAAAAAACTGTATTCAAATGGAGATGGACTAATAGAAAGATTAGTCGATGAATTTCCAAGATTTAATGATTCAGCACAGTTTAAAGGGAGCAATGTTAAATTTTATAAATTAGCTCAACTAACATTTTGGGTAATTCATGCAGAACTCTCTGGATCCAATTATTTCAAAATAGAAGATATGAACTCCATGACAGCTTTTGCTGACTACATAATCCCAGTTGCTTTAAATTTAAAAAAAATTACTACTTACACTTCTCAATTAGACCAAAAAATTAAAAGTGGAGTATTAATAGAGCGAGATTCTGATGAAGAAATTGAAATTAGGATAGCATCAATTTTCACAACAGCCCTTTTGACAGAAAGCATAAACGAGAGGCGACCTGAGGACAAAGCAATCATAATACCTCAACTAGATTATCGATTATGGAAAAATTATCATGCCACACATTATCCACACCACTTGACATACACAACCATGTATTAAGATGAAAAAACTAGCAATCCTTCTTTTGCTTTTATCTTTTTGTGGCGGAACTGCAGAAACTGACTTGGATTCCTTTGCCGAGGAAATGCTTGTTGCTAAAGATGTTATGTCTGAAGCACAACAAGAAAGCCAAAAGAAATACAAAGAATCATTACCTGAGAAAATAGATAACTGCCTTAAATTAGCAGATGCTATTGAAGAAGTGTTTGACACTATACAAATTGAGGCATATGAAAGTGAAATATATAGAACATATTCTGGCTTAGATGCCACAAAGCTTGACTATGTGTATGAGGCATTAAGAATTAATAAAATAGGAATTGATGGTTTAGAAAAAATTATTGCAGAATATGAAATCAATAATGATTACCTAGCTGGATTAATTGAGGGATTTTACAATAATTTTGAAGATTCAAGAGAAGCAAATCAAGCATTAGAAAATCACCTGATATCCATAGATAACCAGTGGACAATTCAAGAAGAAGTTGACTGGTGGGAAGAAAATCAACAATACAGCATTAAAAACTGGAGAGATTCAGAAGAATATCTGCAATTAATGTCAGATAAGTCGCAAAACACTTTAAACCCCGATCCAGATTTTGTGGTTAGCGACAGTTACCCAAAAAATGTATTACGAAAGCATTGTGATAGTTTATAAAATATTTGATACTCTAGTTCTATGACAAAACGAAAATTTTTTATTGATACAGATACCGCATCAGATGATGCCGTTGCATTATTGATGGCTCTTGAATATCCAGATGTAGAGGTAATAGGAGTGAGCATAGTTTCCGGAAACATGCCGGTTGAACAAGGAAGTATTAATGCTAGGTACACGATTGAGCTCTGTGAAAAAAACGTACCAGTATATGTTGGGAGTGACAAACCAATGGTGAAAAAAAAGAGAACATGCAGACTGGTTTCATGGACCGGATGGTATGGGAAATATGAACTATCCAGCTCCTAAACTTAATGAAGACGATTCTGATTACATGGAAGTTTTACAATCTTTAGTCGAACAGTATCCGAATGAGATAACCCTTGTAACTCTTGGGCCGTTAACTAATATTGGCTATTTTGTAAAAAAGTATCCAGAATCCTTCAATAAGATTAAAAACATAGTCATTATGGGTGGAGCGGCCACAACAGTTGGGAATGTCACACCTGCGGCTGAATACAATATTTGGTGTGACCCTGAAGCTGCTGACATTGTATTTGAGTCTGGACACCCTGATATAACAATAGTTGGTTGGGAGCTTTGTCGAGGAGGTGCAAATTTAACTGAAGATGAAATGGAATTTGTTTATAGTTTTGAGACAAAAAAAGGAGACTTCACAATAGATTGTAACAAACATGCACTCGATTCAAGCCAGAATTGGTTGGGTGATCCAGGATTAGGATTACCAGACCCAGTAGCCATGGCAGTAGCTCTAAATGATGATGTTGTGTTAAAGCAAGATCGACATCATGTAAAAATTGTAGTGGATGGACCAGCTAGAGGTATGACAATTGTAGATGAGCTAAATGTTGGTGAAAGCGACCCTCATATAGATGAGTACTGGTCGCATACAACAAAAAATATCAATGTTATTTGGGAAATTGACAATAACGAATGGAAAGAGACGCTCTACAAGACTTTAAAAAATTAGTCTTCTTGCCAAGTTTTTTCTAGAAACCCTTTTCTTCCACTAGCTTGAGCGTACATTTTATAACGCATGCTTTGTTTTTTATAAAAATCTTGATGATACTCTTCAGCAATATAGAACTCTGGAGCAGCTGAAATTGCAGTCACAATTGGTTTACTGAATTTTCCTGATTCATCTAGTTCAACTTTTGATTTCTCAGCTAAGTTCTTTTGTTCTTCGTCAACAGTAAAAATCTCAGTTCTGTATTGGGAACCAACATCTGCAAATTGATAATTTAATGCAGTTGGGTCTATGTTTCTCCAAAACACTTCTAACAATTCCTCATATGTTACTATTTCTGGGTCAAACAATATTTCTACAACTTCTGCATGACCTGTCTCCCCAGTTGTTACTTCTTCGTAAGTAGGATTTTCTACGGTACCACCCATATAACCAGATGTAGCTCCAATAACTCCCTCAAGAGCTTCAAATGGAGGTTCCATACACCAAAAACAACCACCAGCAAAATAAGCTTTTTGATATTTATCGTCCACTATTTCTACACTTTCTATTGTTGTACATGAAACAAATAATAGTAATAATAAAACTTTTACTGTTTTCATATTTTAAATATTAAACGACGATGAAAAGATTAATAAATTTTATCAACAAATTATATTGTTTTTTAAAATTGACCTTCTAAAGTCCATTCAAGTTTTGGTCTAATTAAATATATTGCTGGCAAACTAACTAATGAGCTTATTAGTTTTATGCCAACCATAGATGCAAATATTGACCATACAACACTAATTGGTATTAACCCATAAAAGGCTATAAAAGAAAATACTAGTGAATCAATAGGGGACGAAATAGCATTTGAGGACAAAACTCTTCCCCATTGATACTTGTATTTAAATCTATTTACCCATCTTTGGTACACATAAGTATCTATTAACTCTGCAATTAACATAGCAATAATTGATGCAGTCACAATTCTCCATTGAGGCCCTAAAACTGTTGACCATTCTGTTTGTGGGCCAACCTCCATATCAGCAGGAGCTGTTGAGACCCACCAAAAATATACAACCATTAAAATATTTACTCCGGCTCCAGTAAAAATAGTAGCTCGTGCCGTTTTTGTTCCACCCACCTTGTGAATGAGGTCTCTTAATGTAAACGTAAGAGGGTAAATTAATGTACCAGCATCTATAGAAAATCCTGCAAAAATCACAATTCTAAGTGATGCGATATTTGCTATTAAAGTACAAGCAAGATATAAACCAACAACAAAAACAAGCACACCCAACCATGCACTTGAATCTTTACTTGAGGTAATATTGTCTTTATTCACTACTTCTCCTCGTATCAATTGGTTTAATTTAAGTAAACATATATTACACTTCATATGAAATTTGAAAAAATTAAAAAAGCTTTTTAAAAAAATTTTTAAGTTTTATAATTAAATTAATCCTTCGACTTTTAAAGCGGAGAGAGGAAATGAAAAAAACAGTACCTTACATTACTAATTTAAAAAATAACCGTGTTATTTCTATGATGACGGCGTATGATTACCCATCAGCAAAAGCTGTTTCTGAAGCTGAAATAGATATAATTTTGGTTGGTGACTCCTTAGCACAAGTTGTACTTGGTCACGATGATACACTGTCAGTTACCGTAGATGAAATGTTGCATCATGTTAAAGCTGTAACTAACGCAAAACCTTCAAGCTTAGTTGTTGCTGACATGCCTTATATGTCTTATCACATCAGTAAAGAGGATACGATAAAGAATGCTGGAAGATTTATTCAAGAAGGAAAAGCTGATGCTGTAAAAATTGAAGGCGGTAAAAAAAGAGAAGAAACAATTCAAGCCTTGTTGGAAGCAGAGATACCTGTTATGGGTCATCTTGGTTTGACTCCACAGTCAAAGAATCTTATGGGTGGATATAAAGTTCAAGGTAAAACTTTAGAGTTAGCTAGACAATTATTTGAAGACGCTTTACTTCTTCAAGAGATTGGTTGTTTTTCAATGGTTTTAGAAGGGGTTCCAACGGTTGTTGCACAGTCAATTTCTGAGAATATCAATATCCCTACTATTGGTATAGGTGCTGGAAACTTAACAGATGGTCAAGTTCTTGTTTTACATGATTTACTAGGAATGAAGTCAAAAGAATACATTGATGCAAAATTCGTTAAGAGATACGATCAGCAATACGAGACTACTTTAAAAGCATTAAAAACATATAAAGACGAAATAGAAAAAAGAGATTTTCCAACCGATGATTACTCATATGACATGGGTAATGACATAAATGACTCTCTTAAAGAGTGGAAAAAAGAAATTAAAAAAATTCTGTCATAGTCTATTTCTAGTATTAAATTAATAGGTACCTGCTTCGAAAGAAGCCACGTAGTAGTGTCCATAGGAGAAAAATGAATAAATATGATTTAGTCTCAATAGTGAGACCAACAGCAGACGATACAGTCGTCGAATCAGTACACAAATCCATAACAGATGTTATTTCTAGTGGTGGAGGAAATGTCTCAGAACAAGGTGTATGGCAAAAAAGAAAGCTTGCCTACGAAATAGATACTTTCAAAGAAGGCATCTATACAATCACAACTTTTGAAAGCCCTTCAGAAGTTCCTGCGGAACTCGATAGAGTGCTAAAAATATCTGATGATGTCATTAGACACAAAGTCTTAAAGATGGAAAGCTAGAGGTAGATAAAAATGGTAGACAATACAGTAACAATAGTTGGAAACTTAACTGCTGATCCAGAAATCAGAGTGACCGATGGTGGTGCAACATTAGCGGAAATAAGGATTGCACAAAATAAAAATAAAAGAACTGCGGATGGATCATGGGAACCAGGAGATCCAATGTTTTTTCAAGGGACTGTTTGGAATGACATGGCAGAAAATGCTGCAGCTTCTCTTCAAAAAGGTATGAGAGTCATTGTGGTAGGTAAATTGAACTACAGATCTTGGGAAACACAAGATGGACAAAATAGGTCAGTAGTAGATATTTCAATTGATGAAATTGCACCAAGCTTAAGATGGGCCAAAGCAAGTGTCGAAAGAGCCTCTGGTGGAATGCCTTCTAGCCAAGAGCCTGTAGCTAGAGAAAATTATGAAGAAGACGAAGCACCGTTTTAGGGAGATTTAAAAATGGCAAATACAAAAAGAAATACTGGTAGAAGATCTTCAAAATACGAAGCTCCTAAACCAAGAAGAATTACAAAAAAACAGATCGAAAATGCAACCTACAAAGATGTAAAACTTTTAGAAAAGTTTATTTCTGATCGTGGAAAAATTAGATCCAGCTTAATTACTGGTATTACAAAACAAGAACAGGCAAAGGTAGCTAGATTAATAAAAGTTGCAAGAGAGCTAGCTCTTTTACCTTATGTAACAACAAGTTCATACAAGCAAAGCTACAACAGAAGATGAAGTTAATCTTAAACTCAGATGTTCAGTCATTAGGACGAAAAGGNGATGTTGTTGATGTTGCAAAAGGGTATGCAAGGAACTATCTTTTGCCTAAAAAATTAGCAATAGTTGCAACAGCAAACAATCTTGAGTTCGCCCAAAAGCTACAAGAGAAAAGACAAGAACAAGCTCAAATCAATTCCGAACTCGCAGAGTCGATTATGACAGCACTCGCTGATGCACATATTGTAATTTCTCAAACATCTACAGATGAAGGAACTTTATACGCAGCAATCAGCAACGACCAGATTGCTCAAGCAGTTGAGACATTTTCAGGATATAAACTTGAAGAAAACCAAATCAGTGTCGAAAATCAGGTAAAAGAAATTGGCTTACACACAGTAAAAGTAGTTTTAGGACCTGATACAAGCTTCGATATTACTTTAGAGATAGTTCCAGATACAAAATAATGGTTGGTCCTGAGGCACTTTCATCCAGAGATAACCAATCTTTAGGTAAAGTTCCTCCACATAGCTTAGAAGCAGAAGAAGCTCTTTTAGGTAGCGCATTGCTATCAAGAGATGCTGTAACAAGGCTTATGGAAGAAGTAAAGCCAGCAGATTTTTATAGTCCTTCAAATCAAAGTGTATATGAGGCAATGAAAGGACTTTTTGATACAGGTAATCCCATAGACACTGTAACTGTATCTGAACTAATTTTTAAAGATACAAAAAACTCATCTGTAAACGCTTCTTATATTGCAAGGCTTGTTGAAAATGTTCCTAGTTCTGCAAATTTTGAGAGATATATTGAGATTGTTTTAGAACACTCACACAGAAGAAAACTTTTAAAAGCTAGCGGAAGAATTGAGCTACTTGCCATGGCTATGGATAAAGAAATTCACAGTGTTTTGGATGAAGCAGAACAAACAATATTTACAGCCTCTGATGATGCAATTGGTGATGGATTAGTTGGAGTAAATGATGTTCTTGAATCTGCAATAGAGAGAATTGAAGAAATTGAAAATAGGGGTACTGGATTGTCAGGGCTTCCAACTTATTTTTCAGATTTAGATTATTACCTTTCAGGCCTACAAGAAGGAAACTTAGCGGTTCTTGCTTCAAGGCCAAGTATGGGTAAATCTTCATTAGCTTTAAATATTGCAACTAATGCAGCAAAAGATGGAAAGATAGCAGCATTTTTCTCTCTTGAAATGACAAAAGAGGAGTTAGTTCAAAGAGTTTTATTTTCTGAAGCAAAAGTTACTTCTGGAGATGCAAGAAAAGGTCAATTAGGACCAGAAAAATGGTCAAGAGTTGTAGAGGCAGCTTCGAAAGTTAATAGCCTTCCTTTGTATTTTGATGATGCTCCTGTGATTACAGTTACAGATATACGCGCAAAATCAAGAAGGTTAAAGTCCTCCAAAGGTCTAGATTTAATACTTGTTGACTACCTACAGCTAATGCAAAGTTCTTCAGGTGATAATAGACAGCAAGAAATTGCTGAAATAAGTAGAAATTTAAAAAATTTAGCCAGAGAACTTAAAGTTCCGATATTTGCTCTTTCACAATTAAACAGAGCTGCAGAGGCTAGGGAAGACAAAAGACCTCGTTTAGGAGATTTAAGAGAATCTGGAGCAATTGAACAAGATGCAGACATAGTTATGATGCTTTATAGAGATGACTATTATAATCCTGGCACCGAGAGACCAGGTGTTGCGGAAGTAAATATTGTAAAAAACAGATCTGGACAAACTGGAAAAGTTGATCTTTTCTTTAGTAAAGAATATACACAATTTAGTAATTACGCTAAACAAGACCAACAATAAGTTTGAATAAAAAACTTAGGGCTTATCTCCTTATTAGCTTATTAGCAATTTGCTGGGGATCTATTCCCTTAATAATTAGAACATCTGATGTTAGCTCTATGTCTTTGGTAGGAATAAGAACTTTTCTTGGGACTATTTTCTTGTTAATTTTTGTTCTTAAGAAAAAGCAGATTACAAAAGATTTATTTTATTCTGGGATTTTTCTAGGCCCTTTACTAGCCATACATTGGTCAACAATGTTCAAATCTATAGAGTTGAATACAGTAGCTGTTGGAATTGGATTAGTTTTCTCATATCCAATATTTATTTTGATAATTGAATTCTTTCGTGGAAAAAATATCAAACTACTACAAGTGTCACTCATATTTACTGGTTTTTTTGGCTTATATCTTCTTTTAGATTTCTCTACAATCTCATCAGCTTCAGGAGTAGTTTATGGACTAGTTAGTGCGATTTCTTTGGCGATCTTAATAATTTATGGATCTTCAAAATCAGTCCAATTTGGAGGGCTAAATGTTGCATTTGTACAGGTCTTTTTTGCAGCAATAATTTTATCTCCATTTACGTATGAAGGGTTTTCTTGGATGGTAGATAATTTATTAGTTAGCGTGTTCCTTGGATTTTTTTTGACAGGGGTTGGATTAACAACTTATTGGTATGTAATTAAATTTATACCACCTATATCTATTGGAACAATAACTTATCTTGAACCTGTAACAGGAGTAATTATTGGAGCAATGATTTTAAATGAATCGTTAAGAATATCTCAGTATATTGGTTTTGTTATTGTGATACTTATTGGAATTACTCAAGTTATTTTTGATACTAAGAATCAAGTTCAATCTCCTGAAAATTAGAATTTTCTAAAAATAAACTGAGTTCAAATTGTAGACCAGTATCTTTTAAATAGTTTTTTAGATATTCAGACTGAACAAAAATTGGAAAAGAAATTTTTCTAAAATTTTCACGACTTAAGTGGTCTATGATTTTATTGTCATCCAATTCTTTTAACGCACTAGATACTTTTTCAAAACTGATTACAACCTTATTATCTTTGAGAAGTTCAATCACTTTTGAATAAAAAGGGTTAGCGCTTTTAACTTCATTGGTTGAAATCAGTGAATAATCTGCTTTGAGATGGTCTAAATTTTCTTGGTTTAATTGCAAAAAGGTTCCATTTTTCTTGATAGACAATTTGTTGTCTTCGAGCAATAAAAAATTATATTCCATATTTTGAACATTAATTAATTAATAAAATTACAACTATTGCAATAATTAATTAATTAACTAACTTTATTCTATGAGAGTTTTACAAGGTACTGGAGTATCGCCTGGAGTTAATGTTGGAAAGCCAATAAATATAGAACGTGAGCTGGACTTTTCTATTGAAGCAGTTATCTCATTAGATGAAGGAGTAAAAGAACTAACTGCAAAATATAAAAGAATTATTGAGAAATACAATTCATCATCTCGAGAAATAGAAGCTGAAGTTTTAGAAGCATATATCTTAATTCTTAATGATCCCGAATTAATAGATAGTTTATCTGAATTTAATGAAGCAAACTTAAAACAGATTTATGACCTATTTTTGCAACAATCTGAAGTATTTAAACAAATGGATGATGAGTATTTTCAGCAAAGATCTGAGGATATTGAAGCAATAGGAAAAGAATTAATATTTACTCTCCAAGATATATCTATACAGTTTGATGCAGATGTTCCTCAAGTTATATTTGCAAACGAGCTAACACCAAATGAAACATCATCGATGAATCTAAATCTTGTTCAAGGTTTTGTTGTAAAAGAAGGAGGTCCAACTTCTCATGCTGTAATTGTGGCAAAGAATTACGGCATTCCATGTATTTTAGGGATTAGTATTGCTGACTTTGACATAGACAATGCTGTAGAAGTTATTATCAATGGTTCAACTGGGGAATTAACAATTAATCCTGATGAAAGCTCATTAAAAATTGTTGAAGAGTATAAAGCAACTACAACCAAACAGCTTGAAAACTATACAGAAGAAAACTTGAATAAATTGGGTGTTGAACTTAGGGCAAACATCGGCTCAACGGACGAGATTAGAAGTTTTGAAGATTCATTAATTAAATCAATAGGTTTGTTTCGTTCAGAATTTCTTTATATAGAAGAATCAACAGAACCTGAATTAGATAGCTTAATTAATTCAAACAACCTACTTAATGAAAAGTTTGAGGAAACTATTGTTTATAGAACATTAGATATAGGAGGAGACAAACAAGTTGATTATTTAAACTTACCTCAAGAAGAAAATCCATTTTTAGGAGTTAGAGGGGTAAGGCTTACTTTAGAAAACAGACAACTTTTTGAAACTCAAATTACTTCAATTTTAAATTCGAATATTTGTGAAAAAGTAAAAATAATGTTTCCTATGGTCGCAACTCTTGAAGACTTTCAAGAAGCAAAAGAAGTGGTGGTTTCTGTAGCAGACAAATTAGATGCCAAAATTCCCAAAATAGGGATTATGGTAGAAACACCGTCAGTTGCTATATCCCCAGAAATATATATAGATGAGGTAGATTTTTTCTCAATTGGAACTAATGATCTACTCCAGTATTCATTTGCAGCTGATAGAGGTATTACATCTTTAAAAAAATATCATGATGCACTAAACCCTTCTTTTTTAAAGCTATTACACAACATAATAAATACTGCTTCCCAAAATGATATTGAAGTATCAGTCTGTGGTGATATGGCCTCTGACACAGAAGGAGCTTACATGCTTTATCTTTTGGGTTTAAGAATATTTAGCCTAGCTCCATCACAGGCTCCATCAATAGTTTCATCCCTGCTCAATGCTCAAGAAGCTTTGAAAAATATAGATATAGAAGAAATACTATCTCAAAAAAATTCACAAAGTGTACGAAAGTTCATAATATAGTTTTATATTGAAAACTTATGGCGTAATACTTGCAGCAGGTGACAGCACTCGCTTTGATGAGGAAGTAAACAAGCTTTTTTATAAAGTAAATGGTAAAGAGCTTGTCTTATATCCTGTTGAAACTTTTTTAGACAATAATGAAATTGATGAAGTATTGTTAGTTTCTTCTAAATCTAACAAGTCAGCATTTGAAAAACTTTTGAAGAAACATCAAAGTGTTTCAATCATACTCGGTGGAGATTCGAGACAAGAAAGCGAGTATTGTGCACTTCAGTATTTACAAGATAAAGCTACAGATAATTGCTTTATAGTAATACATGATGCCGCTCGTTCTTTTTTGTCTTCAGAACTTTTAACAAGCTTGGTAAAAACAGCGGAAGAACATGGATCCGCAGCGCCTTATTTAGACAACAGTAAATTTTATGATATACAAAATGATGAAATTGTTACTCAAAAAAAAATTGTAGATATTCAGACACCTCAAGTTTATAAATATAAAGAATTGTTTGAGTGTTATTCGTTCCTATCAAAAAATAATATTACTGGTATGGTTGACACAACAGAAAGCATGTTTAACTTTAACAAATATGAAACCCAAGTAATTAGAGGTGAAGAGAATAACTTAAAAATTACTTATAAAAGTGATTTAGAAATTATTGAGAAAGCCATTATTTAAAAATGAACCAAATAGATAAATTTAAAAATTTTATAGAAGATCGAAATGAAAACATTAAAGTGGGACTTGTTGGAGCAGGTCAAATGGGACAAGGTATTGTGTCCCAAGTCTCAAAAATGCACGGAGTTGATCTTGTGTGTATTATTGATAGAAATCAAAAACAACTTGATATCGCTTCTGATAGGTATAAAAAACAAAAAGAAAATACGATTCTTTTATCTGATAGCATTGCAGCTCTAGATAATGTTGAATTAGACATTGTAATTGAGGCAACAGGAACACCTGCTGCGGGGGCTAATGTTGCAAAGAATGTTTTAAATCGAGGTATTAATTTAATTTTATTAAACGTGGAAACAGAGGCAACTATCGGCTTAGCTCTAAGAAAAGAAGCAGAAAAAAATAATGCCATAGTGACAGTTGCTGATGGTGATGAACCTGTAGCTGCTCTTGACTTATACAACTTTGCTACAGAACTTTCTTTTGAAGTTATATCAATTGGAAAAGGTAAAAATAATCCATTTAATACATTTGCTACTCCTAGTTCATTAACAAAAGAAGCCTCTTTAAAAAAAATGAATCCAAAAATGTTAACAAGTTTTGTTGATGGAACTAAAACAATGGTTGAGATGGCTGCACTTGCTAACTATTTAGATTTCAATATAGATGTTGATGGCATGCATGGAATAGATGCAACATATGACAATATAAACCAGTTTTATATTCCAAAAAAAGATGGAGGATTATTAAACGAATCGCAAGTTGTTGATTTTGCTTTTGGAATTGCNCCAGGTGTTTTTGCTGTAATCTATTCTGAGGATGATTATGTAAATTATGAAATGGAATATCTCAAAATGGGGGAAGGTCCATATTGGACTTTGGCTAGGCCTTACCATTTAACAAGTCTTGAAATACCAAGAACAATAAGACATATTATGTTAGAAAAATATTCAAAGTTGAGTGCACAAAGTTGGAATGTTGAAGTTGTTGCTTATGCTAAACAAGACATTGAACCAGGTACAAATCTTGGTTCGATTGGCGGAGATTACATATATGGAAAAGCACAGAAATTACAATCATCAAAGGGCTTCCTTCCAATTGGTATTGCAGAAGACAATATTGCCACAAATGCGATATCAAAAGGAAATCCTATTGCAATTGGAGATGTAGATGCACAAGATAATGAGTTATGTGAATATTGGAATTATCAAAATCAATTATTAGATAGTGATTAATTTTACAAAGAGTTATTATGAAACTTGATACTGATGAAAAATAATAAACAAAGAACCGGAGCTCAAGAACTCGATTTTGAGTTAGTTGACCTTTACAAATCAGATAGCAACAAATCATCTACCATCGCTCTTCATTTTGACACTCAAGAAACAAATCAATTTTGTGATTTCACCGAAGCTGTTTTAGAAATTATTTCAAAGAGCGGTATAAAGCACGGCTCTGTTTCACTTTTCACACCGCACACAACCACAGCAGTAGTCATAAATGAATCTGAAACAGGTTACATTAATGACTTTAAGAAAAAGATTGAAGAACTTGTACCTTCTGATTCTTATTACGAACATGATGATTGGGATCTTAGAACCGAAAATATGCAGGAAGATGAGAATATTAATGGCAGGTCACACGTAAGAGGAACAATAATTGGTTCTTCTGGTGTAACTTTACCAATAATTAATTCTGAATTAATTATTGGAAGATGGCAGAGACTTTTCTTTGTTGAACTAGATTGTGCTCGTTCAAGAAGACTTTTTGTTCAAACCCAAGATTTAAATTAACCTTTAACTTCTAAAAAATAATCAGGTTCCTCATCTATTTTCCATTTGATATTACATCCCATACTTGGATATTGAGGAGATATAATCTCATTAGAGTTCAAGTAGGATTCCACTGCTTGAGCTAAACTCTCTCCTGTCACAGGTTTATCATTACCGGGTCTAGAGAAGTCAAACTGCCCTCTGTAAATAAGTTCTGAGTCACTATTAAAGAGAAAAAAATCGGGTGTACATTGAGCTGTAAAATTCTTGGCAACAGTCTGATCTTCATCAACTACATAAGGAAAGTTATACCCTAACTCCGCTGCATACTCTTTCATCTTTTCAATACTATCTTCTGCATATTTTTCTTGAGAGCTATCGTTTGAGTTAACGCCAATAACACCGATATTTTTAGCTATTAAATCGTTTGTAAAGTCAACTAATTCTTTATTGATATGTTTAACAAAGGGACAGTGATTGCAAATAAACATTACTAAAAGACCATTATTTTCGGAAAAATCACTATTTTTATGATATTTTTCGTCAATTCCCCTCAGATTAAATTCAGGCAATTTAGTACCTAAAGGTAACATTGTTGATTCTACGTCCATTTTTCCTCACTTTTTTATTTAATATTTCACAAGTATACAAAGTACTTGGGCTAATGAGACCTGAGTATGTTTCTAGAGTTACATAAAATGTAAAATTTTCGTTCAAATTAGCTGAATCCTGAGTAAAAGTTTCATATACTTAGAGGGATTATTTTATAAATTAATCAATATAAAAATCAATCGTTAGGGGGATTGTAAATATGAAAGAATCCATACAACGCGTTGGCGGTGCTATGTCAGGAATGGTTATTCCTAACATCGGCGCATTCATCGCTTGGGGTTTGATTACAGCACTCTATATTCCAACTGGTTGGACGCCAAATGAAGATTTGTCATCCATGGTTGGACCTATGATTCTAACCCTCCTTCCACTTTTGTTAGGTTACACAGGTGGAAAGATGGTACACGGTCATAGAGGTGGTGTGATCGGTGCAGTTGTTACAACAGCTATTATTGTTGCAACTTCTTCACCTCAGTTCCTAGGCGCTATGGTCATGGGACCAGCAGCAGCTTGGGTAATGAAACAAGTTGACGACAGATTACA
>JGI24820J26691_1000319_pt1 | contig 14137 bp, 12 predicted proteins | sample METZYME_5_50m_FD_26691 | JGI IMG/M metagenome (IMG submission 26691) | reverse complement strand
ATTTACGATTGAAATGCATTGACGAAGATGAGATAGCTGATAGTCGCGAATACTTACTCCATCAATGAAAATATCACCAGAATAATGTGAGTAAAATCTAGATATCAAACTAGCAATGGTTGATTTTCCTGATCCTGATTTACCTACAATAGCAACAGTTTCATTTTGTAAAATTTTAAAATTAAGATTACTCAGAACTGATTCCTTGGAATTATAGGAAAAACTTACATTTGAGAACTCGATATTACCTAGAATATTTGAATCAATTTTACCCAAATCTTCCTCTTCCTTAGCATCTAATTGATCAAATATCTCTATAGCTGCTGCCAAGCCTTTTTGAATTACTGCGTTAATACTGGAAAGCTGTCTTATTGGTTTAGCCATCAGTCCAGCCGCAGTTATGAATGCAACAAAATCTTCTGCTTTCAACTCTATACCTAATTGTGAACCCAAAGCAAAATAAGCGACTATGGATAAAGATATAGAAACCAGAAGCTGAATTATTGGTGTTGCCAAATTACTCGTGGCTTCTAGTTTTAAATTTTGATTTTTATTTGAAGCATTGGCAGCAAAAAATCTATCTGTTTCATATTTTTCTGCATTAAATGATTTGATTTCTAAATTTCCATCAACAGCTTCAGATGCCAGATGAGTTACATCACCCATAGCTGTCTGAATAGTCTTAGCTAATTTTCTTAGTCTTCGTCCTGCTACATAGACGATCAGTGCTATAAAAGGTGTTGTAATCAATAAAAGTAAGGTTAGTTTCCAGTTTAAAGTTAGCATATAAGCCAATAATCCAAGCAACAGGAATCCCTCCCTTACAAAGGTCTTGATTGCATTTGATGCAGCTCCAGAAACCTGAGTAGTTGTAAAAGTAATTCTATTAATGAGTTGGCCAGATTGATTTTGATCAAAGTAATTTTTTGGAAGATTTATTAATTTTGAAAAAAGCTCAGATCTTAAATCATGCACAATTCCAAAACCTACTCTAGACATAAAGTAATTACCAACAAAAAAACCTAAGCCTCTTCCTATAGCAATAAAAATTAATGCTAAAACAAGGTAAATGCTGAAATCTTGTTGATCAGAATTAATAAATTCAATAATTCTTCTTATCCATTCAACTGCAGCTATATCAGCAGATGCAAAAAGAATAAAACCTAAAATACTTAAAAAAAATGAAAATTTAAATCTAAAGGTGTATGAGAATAATCTTTTTAGAGGACTCATGACTAATCATTATAAGTTTTAATCTGCAGGTTTTGAAATCCAAGTGCTTGGAGACCATCCATTAATGTGATTACCCATTCATGATAGGCTTTACTTTCTATGGAAAGAATTACAACTTCGGATTTAGAAAAACTTACGCCAACACCAGCCATCAATACGTCAATCTCTGCCATAGAAAATTCTTGATCATTAACAATGAGTTTGCCTGATTCTAATAAAATAATATTTTGCGCATTGTTTGATATAGCAGAGGAAAAAGATTGAGTTTGAGGTAAATCTAGAGTGAGATATTGATTAGTTTCAATTTTAGATGTAACAACAAAAAAAATTACAAGCAAGAAAACAATATCAATCAATGGAGTAATTTCAACGGATAGAGTTCTCTCTTTGTTATTATAAAACTTCATTTTTTATACAAAAAGTCTAGAAAAATAGATGTATTTGATTGCAATAATGACATCAAGATCAAAGTCTTTTGATCAAAATATTTATAAAATATTATTGCTGGAACAGCAATAATCAGTCCGAAAGCAGTTGTTATTAAAGCCTCCGATATACCTACTGCTAGTAAATCCGTATTTGCAGATCCGTTGATATCAATGTTGCTAAATACTTTTATCATACCCACCACTGTCCCTAAAAGTCCTAACAAAGGGCTTATGCTAGCAATCGTGCTTAACATTGATAAATTCCGTTCTAAAAGTATTTTAATTTCAGAAGCTTTTTCTTCTGCTTTTACTTCAACAAATTCTCTTGGATATGATTTATATTGATAGCAGTGCTGAAGTAAATCTCCTAAATGAGATGTAATTGAAATATCTTGTTGATTTTGCGAGTGAAAAGAGTCCTTTTTAATTAGATTTTGAATCTGTCTGAGCAATCCTTTTGGTGCAACTAGCCTCCTCTGCAAAAACCATAGTCTTTCTAAAATAATGGAAATGAGCAAAATTGAACAAACTAGTAAAGGCCATATAAACCATCCGCCAGATATTAATAAATTATTCATTTTATTTTTTTACCAAGCCCTCATTCTCTATGCGAAATACTTTATCCAGTTTATTAGCATAATTTAAATCATGGGTTGCCACCATAATACCTATATTATGATTTTTGGCTAATTTTATTGTTAAATCTTGAATTACATTTGCATTTTCATGGTCTAGATTGCCTGTTGGCTCATCCATAAATATAAACATAGGTTCATGAACAATTGCTCTCGCAATAGCAACACGCTGCCTTTCACCCCCTGAAAGCATGGAGGGGTAACTATTTTTTAACTCTTCTATGCCTAGCTCATTTAAAATTTCAAATATTTTTTTTGAGTTTTTTTCAATATTTTTATTATTTGATATTCTGAAAACAAGATTACAATTTTCAAAAACAGTTAAATCATCCAATAAATAGTGAAATTGATATGCATAACCAAACAATTTATTTCTCATTTTATTAAATTGCAGTCCGCTATTAGCTAATAAATTTATATCGTTAAAAAAAATTTCTCCACGATCAGGGAATTCTAACCCAGCAAGGATTTGAAGAAGAGTTGTTTTACCACTTCCTGATGAACCAATTATTCCGATGGTCTCTCCTTGAACAATATCAATTGAAATATCAGATAAAACCTGAATTTGATGTGCTCCGGTCTTGTAAGCCTTAGAAACATTTGTAGCTATTAACTTATTCATGACGAAGTATGCTAACGGGTTTTAATTTGGCTGCTCTAGCGGCCGGAAAATATGAAAAAATTAAACTCATTGCAATGACTGAGAAACATATATAAATGAGTTGATTTAATCTAAATTCATAAGGAAAGTAATTGATAAANTAACTATCCATCATGTTTCTATTGGTAAAAGCTTCNATNAAATTAATGAGCTCATCTATATTTGGAGTAATAGCAAGACCNATTAATAAACCTATTAGAGTACCCAAAATACCTATGATAAAACCTAGATTTATAAAAATTAAAGTTAGCTGATTTATTGAGCAGCCCATAGTCTTTAAAATTGCTATTTCTTTTTCCTTAGTTTTTACAGTCATCACAATCGTAGACAGAATATTGAATGCAGCAACTGTAATAATTAAAAATAGCATCAAGCTAATTAATCTTTTTTCTAATTTAATTGCTTGAAATAATGTTCCATGAGTCTGTTTCCATGATGTAAAGTAATAATCACTTCCATCAAAAAAAGATTGGGTTAATAAATCAAAACCAATAGTGTCTGCTGCAAACAAATTGTTTGTTTTAATTCTTATACCTTGAGTTGCATTTGGTTGAAGATTAATAATATTTGCTGCTAAATCATGATGGATTAAAACAAGTGATTGATCTAGTTCTGCTTTAAGCTCAAATATGCCAGAGACCTCTAATGAAATAGTTCTCGGGAAAGTTCCTAAAATAGACGAACGAAGATTAGTTGTAGTTATATTTACAACTTCACCAACACCTACGCCTAGATATCTTGATAACCAAGCCCCTATAATAACTCCATTCTTAGAGGTAAGATTTTCCATAGATCCTTCTATTAGATACTCTGGAAGGATTGACATAGATTCTTCTAAATTTGGCTCTACTCCAGTTAGAAATACACCTCTTGATCTGTCCTTAGCACTCATTAACCCTTGTGTTTCAATATAAGGACTCGCCCCAATGATATTGTCTATATTATTTATTTTAGAGAGCAATTGATCATAATTATCAATATTTTCGTTAGAGCGAATAATCAATTGAGGAACAACACCTAGGACTCTTGTTTGCAACTCTTTTTCAAAGCCGTTCATGACTGAAAGAACTATTACTAGAGCTGCTACTCCCAAAGACAACCCCGCAATTGCCATTAGCGAAGTGAATGACGCAAATGCACCTTTATTCGATCGAAAATACTTGTAGCCCAAGTAAATAGGCAATGAGTTCATTTTATCTAGGTTATTTGCTTTAATACCTTCTCAATATCATCTTTATATGGAGGACGAATTGCAGATAAGAGCTTATCAAACCTGGAACCAATTTGTTTGTAAACTGCTTTAGCATTGCTGAAAGTCTTAAACCCCTCTTCACCATGATAACTTCCAATCCCTGAGGGTCCGACACCTCCAAATGGAAGATCTTCTTGCTGAATATGGCCTAGTACATCATTAATGGTTACCCCTCCTGACGAAGTTCTAGATAACACTTGTTCTTCTTCATTTTTACTAGAACCGAAATAATACAAACCTAAAGGTTTATCATTGGAGTTGACATAAGAAATTGTCTCATCAACCTCAGAAAATTCTTTTATGGGAAGCAATGGACCAAATATTTCTTCTTTCATAATCTCCATATCATCCGAAGGGTTCATAACAAGAGTTGGAGGTATCTTGAATGCCTCTTGTTGAGAAAAATCTTCATTTGCAGGATTTATCTCATCAATTTCTGCTCCCTTTTCTTTTGCGTCGGCTAACAGGCCTTGCAAGCGATCATAATGTTTTTGATTGATAATCGATGTGTAATCGTCATTATGTTTAAGATCAGGATAAAATTCAGCAACTGCCTCTTTCATTCCTGATACCAACTCATCTTTTTTATCTGAATGCACCATGACATAGTCTGGGGCAAGACAAATCTGACCAGCATTCATTGTTTTACCAAGCATAATTCTTTTTGCAGCGATAGCACTATCGGCAGAATTACTTACTATAACTGGCGATTTACCACCAAGTTCAAGAGTGACGGGAACTAGATTCTCAGACGCAGCTTTCATGATATGTTTTGCTACTGCACCACTACCTGTATACAAAAGGTGATCAAATTTCTGTTGAGTAAAAGACGCACCAACATCTGGACCACCAAGAATTGTTGCAAATTCCTCTTCGTCAAAGGCAGCATCACATAATTCTTTTAATAAAGCAGATGTTTGTTCTGTGTACTCACTTGGCTTATGCATAATTTGATTTCCAGCTGCAAAAATTGATGCAGCTGGCGAAAAAGTTAAAAATACAGGGAAATTCCATGGTGATATCATTCCAACAGTGCCCAGAGGCTCATAGTCTACGGAAGCTTTCGCTCCAAGAAAACCTAGTGGAAAATTTGCTTTTCTTTTTGATCCTGCCATCCATTTTTTTAGGTTTTTCTTGGCATACTCAATACTTGGAACAATTGTATAAACATCTGTAGCCATTGACTGATTCTTGGATCTAACACCAAAGTCTTCATTTAGAGCATCAACAATTTTATAACGATTTTCCATGATCAATGATTTCATTCGATCCAATCTATCAATTCTTAATTCATAAGATGGGGGGCCATTCTTAATAAAAAATGCTTTTTGTTTATTTAATATTTCTTTAATTTGTTGATGTTCCATTTTTACCTCTCTAATTTATATTTTAGCCTAACAATTTAAAATGTAATTTCTTATGTTGATCTTTTCGCTTTATCAGAATCATTTGTTTTTTTGATCATACTTCTAATTTGCGACCAGTCATCCTCAGACATCTTTGAAAGTTGTGAAAAAGTCCCTCCACCTGAAAGATATTGTGCGCCATCAAGAGCGATAGTTTGTCCTGTTAAATATTCACAACCATCTGCCATTAGGAAAGTTGCCAAATTTTGTAGCTCACTCATTTCTCCAACTCTACCCATTGGAATAGTGCTCATTGAACTAGAATCTTCCAGAGCACCATCAGGACTTAATCTTGCCCATGCTCCTTCTGTAGGGAATGGTCCAGGAGCAATAGCATTGATCCTTATTCCATGAGGACCCCACTCCACAGCGAGAGATTTTGTCATTGTATGCAAAGCTGATTTAGACATTGCAGATGGCACAACAAAAGGAGATCCTGTCCAGACCCACGTTGCAAGAATAGATATGATTGAACCTTTAATATTGTGCTCAAGCCATTTTTTACCAACAGCATTAGTGACATAAAATGTACCATGAAAAACAATATTTGCAATTGCATCAAAACCTCTCGCCGACAAATCTTTAGTTGGTGATATAAAGTTACCTGCCGCATTGTTAACTAAACCATCAAGTGGGCCTTCTTGAAAAATAGTATCTATAAAATCTTCAACATCTTGGGGTGACCGTATATCCAAAGGTTGAAACCTTACAGTAGCATCATATTTATCTTTAAATTCTGCTGCAGTATCCGCAAGAACGCTCTCTCGTCTGCCACAAATGACAACCTCAGCTCCATGTTGAACATAATGTTCAGACATTTCTTTGCCTAAACCAGTTCCACCACCAGTCACTAAAATTTTCTTACCTTTTAAAACATCATCTTTAAACATAATAATCCTTATTTTTTATCCACAATATCTATGATAGCTTGAACCCATGCATCTGAAAAATTTAATGACGGTACATAATCAAGGGTTTGACCGCCTGCTTCAATAAAAAGTTCTTTATATTCTGCACCAATCTCAATAACAGTCTCCAAGCAATCTGCAGTAAACGCAGGAGAAAATACTAGCACTTTTTTTATACCCTGCTCCGGGTACCCCTTTAAAACCTCATCTGAAAATGGCTCCAGCCAATTATTAGTTAATCTAGATTGGAAAGTAACTTCATATTTGTCAGAAGGAAGAGATAATTTTTCTGCAATCAACTTAGAAGTTTCATAAACGGCTGATTTATAGCAATAATAATTCTCTGCATTAACTTCATGCTCACAATTTTTTCCATCACATAAATTGTCATCATAAACTTTATTAACTTGAGAGTTTGGAAGTCCATGATAACTAAAGATTACTTTATCGTAATCTTGATGATTATAATTTCGAGCAGCGTCAATCCATGCATCAATAAATGATGGATGATCATAGTATTGTGATATATATCTAAAAGAAGGAATAACCCATGCTCTTGAAATCTTTTTAGTTAGATCCTCAAATACACTGCCAGAAGTAGCTGATGCATAATGAGGAAAAAGAGGCAGTACTACAAGCTCCGAAGGATTTGATTTTTTAATAACCTCTAATGCTTTTTTAATGCTTGGTTTTTGATATCGCATAGCAAAATGAACATCATATTTGTTTTGCTTAGAATTTAATTTATTAGTTAACTCTTCAGTATTTTTTAGTAACGGTGAAACACCGCCTGAAAGATCCCATAATTCTTTGTATATTTTACTTGATGCGAATGATCGTATTGGGCAAATAATAAGAGTAACTAAGATAAACCTAAAAAAAGAAGGTACATCAATCACTCGCCCATCCATTAGAAATTCTCTCAAGTATTTAAATACATCGAAATATGAAGGAGAGTTCGGCGTTCCTAGATTAATTAATAATAGTGCTGGTTTGTTCATGCTTTCTTAATATTGGATGCAACATTATAAATAATAAAGATACAAAACATAAGAAAGCACTAAAAAAATATAAATACTCAGGGCTAAGTTGGTAAATTGGCATTGCAATAATTGGTGTAAGCACATGTCCAATTGGCATAACAGAACCTAAATAACCTGCAGCCTTGCCTTGATTATCAGGGGTTTGAGCTAGTGATAAGGAAGATGCATTTGCAGGTCTAAACATACCTGCGCCTAGGCCATTAATCATCATTGCTAAATAAAATAATGCTATTGAAGACGATAATGCGGCCATAATATAAGATATAAGTATAAGAAAAGTACCGTAAATTAGTAATTTATCATTAGAGATTGGCTTCATATCGGTAAATATGTATTGGCTCACAACTGTTGATAATGAAAGCACAACAAATGTTAGACTAATTACCAAAGGTAAATCTTTTTCATCAGAAAAGACATCAGTAATAAAAAATCCAATTGACTGTAATAATGACGCTTGGCAAAGGGATGAAAGTGCCGCAATAAAAAGAAACGGCCATACGCTTTTATCTTTAAAAGATAGCTTCGATAGCATAATATCGGCTTTTTCTTTGAGTGGAGTTATTTTTGGAAATGTAAGGAAAATTCCTAGAGCAGAAATAAATCCACACATAGCAAAAATATAAAATGGCAGAGGTTTTGAGTACAAGAAAAGAAAGCCTCCTATCATGGGACCCATTATCGTTCCAATTAAAAAACTAGATTCAAGTCTCGCAAATTTCTTTGTTCTTTTAGTTCTACTAGAAATGTCAGCAATATATGCAAACGCAGCAGGTCTTGTGGCTGAACCAATTAAACCATTTATAAGCCTTCCTAGGATTAATAAAGGTAAAAGAAATGCAAAATCTAATAAATTTCTTTCGACAAGAAAAAGTGGAGTTATTAAAGCTATTATTGAAATTGAATAACCGATCAAACCTATGACTGCAATATTTCGTCTGCCATATTTATCAGATGCTCTTCCCCATGAAGCACTAGTTATAGCCCAAGCTACTGCTGATATAGAAAAAATTATTGATGTCTCAATAACCGATAAACCCAAATCTCTTGCTAATGGTGGAACTAAAACAAATGCAAATGACTGGCCAAGCCCCACTGAAAATAAACCAAACTTTAGCCAAGATGAAGCTTTATACAATTTTAGTTATGCCTATAGCCTCACGCAATTTTTCGACAAGCTCTTTAGCTTGGGGACGAACTTTTTGAGCTCCTTCAGAAAATAAATCATTTAATAAATTTGGCTTGTCATTTAATTCCAAATATTTTTCTCTAATTGGAGAAATTTCAGAATTAATGATTGAAAATAATTTTTTCTTAGCATCACCCCATCCAATACCATCCTTGTATGCTTGNTTCATTTCCTTTATTTCATCACTCGTAGCAAAACATGAATATAGCTGAAAAAGAGTACAATCTTTNGTATNTTTTGGCTGACCTGGTTCTAAAGAATTGGTAACAATTTTTGAAATGGATTTCTCTAAATCTTTTTCAGATGATAGAAATGGGATAATGTTATTATAAGACTTACTCATCTTTTTTCCGTCAATTCCAGGTACAGATACTTCATTCTGAATTATGGCTTCTGGCAAAGTTAATAAATTAGAATACGTGTGGTTAAAAGTGCCTGCAATATCACGAGTCATCTCCATATGCTGTGCTTGATCAGGTCCAACAGGCACATGTGTTGCACCAAATATCAGAATATCTGCAGCCATTAAAACAGGATATGAAAATAAACCCATATTAATGGCTTTATCCTCATCATTTCCAGTTTGAGTGTTTTCAGCTGCCATTGATTTATATGCATGAGCCCTATTTAATAATCCTTTTGATGCGCTGCAATTTAAAATCCAAGTTAGTTCATGAACCTCAGGAATATCTGACTGCCTATAAAAATTCGATTTCTTAGGATCTAAACCTGATGAAAGCCAAGCTAGAGCAACATTTTTAACACTTTTCTCAATTTCATTAGGATTATTTTGTTTTATCAAAGCATGATAATCTGCAAGAAAAAAATATGAATCATTATCTGGCTCTACTAAATCAAGGGCAGGCTTAATTGCACCTAAATAATTTCCGATGTGAGGAGTACCAGTTGTCGTAATACCTGTTAAAATTCTTTTCTTCATTAAAGATAATTATAAACATCAAAATTAACTATTGTGGAAACTCATAAAACTTTATTCAAATCACTAGAAAAAGCTGAAAAACACTTTGAAGCTGGTGAGATAAAATTAGCACAAAAAATTGTCAGCGAAGTTTCTAGAACAATGAAAGCTGAAGGAAAAGTTTCTAACAAGTTAAGACATAGATTTAATTTTATGTCTGCACAATCTAGGTACTTCAATGAAATTTCTTCCTTTGCAACAAATCCAAAAAGAAATGAAATTATTGAGGCTATTGAAAAATTAATCTCTAAACCTCTAGAAAATCCAAAGAAACAAGCTAACGAAATTCATAATTTACAGACTAGATGGCAGCTTTTAGATCAAACGTCTAAACCAGCAAGTCGAGATCAATGGACAAGTTTTAAAGAGCTTACAGATAAAGCTTGGGAGCCATGTGCACATTATTACGAGGAGTTAAAGCTGATTAAAATATCAAATGCTAAACAAAGAGAAAAAATAATAGAAAGTCTTAATCAATACACTAGTGAGAATTCAGGAAAATGGCCTGAGTTAATTGATATGATTAAATATCTAAATAAGACATTTCAGTCATGGCAAAAATATGCTCCCGTACTTGATGAAGACTTCACAAAATTAAAATCTGAATTTCAAATTGCTAGAAAGCCTATAAATGATGCTATAAAAGATCAAGAAAATAAAAATTATAAAATTAAAGAATCATTGATTGAAAAAGTAAAAATGATTAATGATGTTGATAATCAAATATGCATACAAAAATACAAAAAAATTAAACGTGAGTATCAAGAAACGGGGCCATGTGGAAAAAAAAATGAGCCTTTATTATGGAAAAAACTAAATGAAGCTGCAGACAAGTTTTTTGCAGAAGAAAAAACATTAGCAAAGAATGAACTTGCGCTAATTGGAGATTTATCAAATGAGCTGAAAAAAGATAACTGCATACTTAATGAAATTAAGGATCAAATTAAAAATATAAATAAAGTAAGAAAATCTCCAGAATTTAAAAATCTCCAAAAGGAGATTAAAGCACTTGAAAAAAAACAACTATCAATGATGCTAAATAGGAAATTAGAGGCATATCAAAATATTCTAAATAATCTTAAAAAAGAAGAACCACAAAACCAGGTTATTCATAAAGATATTTTAAAGGTATTGGAATCACCTCTCTATAATGGTGATGAAGATGCATTGCTTGAAAGTGTTATAAAGATAGAATTGATTGCTCAAATAGAACCGCCTAAATCTAATCAAGCCTTAAAGCAAAAGATAGCTTTAGAAATGTTGCAAAATAAATTCTCTAGATCGAGTATTTCAAGCAATGGAATTAAAGATTTATTGATTCAGTTTATTAATAATCTTCAATCCAAAAAAACTAACGCCAATGAAAATAAACTTTGGAAAAGAGTAAATGAAGCCTTGGTTAAAGTTGTTGATCAACTTCCTTAATTTTTAATACATTCATCCATCTGTCAGATTTAAATCTAGAAACATACAAAAAGCCTTTTACGATGTAATCTGCAAGCAACGTTGAGAAAATTATTTCAATGCTTGCATCTAGCAAGAAGAAGACTACAGCCAGAAAAACTCTTATAAAAAGTAAACATGTTAATGTGATAACCAATGGAGTCTTTGTGTCACCTGCACCTCTTAATGCACCTCCAAGTGAAAATTCTATCGCCATTAAAGGTTGCATTGATCCAAGCAACCATATAAATATAACGGTTAACCTTACAACTTCATCATTATCAATCATGAATCTTGCCAATGGTTCAGCAAAAGTAACAATAATGATCCCAAAAAATGTCATGGAGATAATTGAAAGTCTCATTGCACCCCATCCTGCTCTTTTTGCTTGATCTTTATTTTGAGCTCCTAAATGCTGTCCAACCAATGTAGCGCCAGCTATTGAAAATCCAAATCCAATTACAAATGAGAAGGATAAAATTTGAACACCTATTCCATATGCTGCATAAGCTTCTGTCCCATAATAAGCTACTAAAATAAGAAAAGCCGTGATGCCAATTTGAAAAATAACTTGTTCAAGTGCTGCCGGTAAGCCAACCTTAAAGATTTCAATTACACGGATGAAATCTAAATCAAATATTGAGGAATATCTTACAGCTAATTGATTTGATAACCAGAAAACAACAAGTAAGACTGCTCCAATTACAAACGAAAGTCCATTGCCTAAAGCAGCGCCAAGAACTCCATATTTGGGAAATCCTAGCCAGCCATTTACAAAAACTAACATAAAAAAAATAGCGAATAAATTCATAATTACCCCTATAAACAAGGGCGTTTTTACGTCACCAACCGCTCTTAATGCTGTAATCAAACCCATTCCGCAACCAAATGCCACATAAAAAGGCGCTATAGCTTTCAAGTACTCAGAGGAAAGAATTAAAGCTTGATTTTTTAAACCAAAAAATCTTACAAGTGGTTCAGCAAACTGCCATACTAGAAATGCAGAAATAATAGATAAAAAAATTACTAATTGGACAGTCCTAGTTAAAAACACTCCAGCCTCATGCTTATCTTTTGCCCCCCAATGTCTTGCGATTAATGCTGTAGAGCCAGCCAAAACTCCTGTTAAAACTGCTTGCAAAATAAAGGTGACTCTTTGACCCGTTACTGCAGCAGCTATCGCGTCAGGTCCAAGACCACCAACTACTTTAATTGCAACAATTGAACTTGTGGCATAGAAAAGATTTGTGATAATTGAAGGCCAGGCAAGTTTCCATACACCTATTGAACCTCTAGGGATTTTATCTCCCCCGTCTAAAACTTCCAAAATTAGGAATCTTTTATTGAGCCAAGGTATATAACTCCAAATAGAAGAGTCATAGAGAATGCAACAAATGGAGAATCTTGAGATTTTAGAATTTTATTTCTATACACAATACATTCAATCAAGTGCGCAATAAGCAACAAATAAAATACTCCTGATGCAAAATAAAATAACCATCCATTGAATGGCTCAAAAAGATTAACTATTCCTAATGACCAAAGAAATAAAGTAATTACATGTGCTGCTTTCATAATACTGAATGAAAAATGTTATTGAGGTCCTAGTTTAGCAAGAATTTCTTGATGTCTATATCTATCTATCCTATATAGTGAAAATATCCCAAATGGAATGATCATTAAAATAGCTACTAACGGACCTTGAACCATTGCAAGATTAAATATATTTTCTGCAGTCGGATCAACATTTGTTCCTTGAGGAAAATTTATAAATTCTAAAGTAATGCCTGCCATTAAAATTCCCAATCCTGTATTTAATTTTCCAATCAAGGAGCTTGAAGCAAACATTAATCCTTGCTGCCCAATTCCACTCTCTAATTCAACCTCATCACTGATATCTCCTAACATGGATTCTCTTATTATCGCACTTGAGGATAAGCAAGTATTAGCAATATATACAAATGGAACTGTTACATAAAAAAGATGCCAAGTTCCCGTATCAGGTAAAAAGTCATTTATAAATAAAATTATTGGAATTGGCGGAATTAATGCTGCAAAACTTATTGCAATTAAGAGAATAGTTCTTTTTTCAATCACTCGAACTAGCCTAGGGACTATTAAGAAAGCACTTAATGTTGATAAGACATATACGCCTAGATATGAAGCAAGCATAATTGATTTAAATTCCCAGAAATATGTATTCATATATATTTGTAATGAACTCCCCATGCCCCAACTAACAGCAATAAATAAATAGCCAAAGAAGATTAAAAAAGATTTATTTTTTAAGGCAATAAAAATCTGATTTAGAATTAATTTCAGGTTTACAGTGGCTATATACTCATCAGAGTGATTGCGATACTTTAGAGTGCCAAAATAAGTTAGTAAAACTGATATGCACATAATACTCGCGCCAGTCATACCGTAGTAGATCCAAGGATCAGGATTTTTTGTGCCTGGCATATAATCTGGAGTATCTCTAAAAAAGATTGTGTATGCCAAAAAGGCATTAAATAGTCCTCCAAACCACCCAAGCAATTCCCTTGCAGCAAATATGGAGGTTCTTTCAGTATAGGATCTTGTCATTTCACTTCCTAATGACCTATGGGGTACTTCAAAAATTGTCATCCCTAATCTAGTTAATAATGTAAAACTTAGCATCCACAAAAATAAATATTGCTGAGATAGCTCCCAAGAAGTCTGAATAGAAAAAAGCATAAAGTAAGACAATGCCATGGGAATCATGCCTAATAAAAAATATGGGTGTCTTCTGCCTAGTTTATGTTGTGTTCTGTCGGATATAACCCCCATCAATGGATCTGTAAATGCATCGACTAACAATGCTATAAAAATAGCTAAACTAGCTAATCCTGGAGTTAGACCTATAACATTTGAATAAAAAAACAAAAGGAAGAATGTAAAAGCATCATTCTTAACTCCATTTGCAATTGCACCCGAGGCAT
>JGI24820J26691_1000315_pt1 | contig 14211 bp, 14 predicted proteins | sample METZYME_5_50m_FD_26691 | JGI IMG/M metagenome (IMG submission 26691) | reverse complement strand
GGTTCTATTGGCTCTATGTAAGTAGCGTCAGCCATACCTGGGTCAGTCATTATTGTAGCAGGGTTAGAATTTACAAGTATTACCCTGTAACCTTCCTCTTTTAGGGCCTTACATGCCTGTGCTCCAGAATAATCAAATTCACAAGCTTGCCCAATAATGATGGGGCCAGCCCCAATTATCATTATAGAAGAGATATCTGTTCGTTTGGGCATATTTTAAGTCTCGACTGACGCTATCTTGAATAACTAATTACAGAAATCACGCAAATTGTTTCGCGTTATAATGATACTTTCAAAGTCCACAAGTAGAATTGCAGTAATTTGTATTTCTTTGCAAAGTAAATAATTTTAGACGACACAAATTTAACCAAAATATAATCTATCCAAACTGCAATTTAATGTGATTTCGCCTATAACTCTTGACATCCCCGTCTCAAACTTGTGTACCCACGCCAGTGTTTTATTGTTTGAAAGGCTGAATAATGCATGACTATCGAAGCCATACATGCGCAGATCTTAAAATAGAAGACGTAGGGAGCAACGTTCGGCTTTCTGGATGGGTGCACAGGATAAGAGATCATGGAGGAGTTTTGTTTGTGGATCTTCGTGATCACTACGGTGTAACCCAAGTTCTCTGCGACCCAGATAGTCCAGTTTTTAGCCAAGTAGAAAATGTAAGATCTGAGTGGTGTATTCGTATCGATGGTGAAGTAAAAGCTCGTGAGCCTGATTTAATAAACAGTAAAATTCCCACAGGGGCCATTGAGGTGTTTATTCGAGATATAGAGGTGCTAGGGGCATCAGCGGAATTGCCCCTGATAGTTTTTGGTGATCAGGAGTATCCTGAAGAAACCAGGCTTCGTTACAGATACTTAGACCTTCGGCGTGAAGTTATGCAACAAAACATGAAACTGCGGGCAGATGTAATCGCGTTTATAAGGCGAGGTATGTGGGATATTGGTTTCAGGGAGTATCAAACACCAATCATCACGGCCTCATCGCCGGAGGGAGCAAGAGATTTTTTAGTTCCTTCTCGTTTGCATGAAGGAAAATTCTATGCCCTGCCACAGGCACCGCAACAATTCAAACAACTAATTATGGTCTCTGGGTTCGATAAATATTTTCAAATTGCTCCGTGTTTTAGGGACGAAGATCCTCGAGCTGATCGCAGTCCAACAGACTTTTACCAACTTGATATGGAAATGTCATTTGTAACCCAGCAAGACGTTTTTAATACTATTTCTCCAGTGATTGCTGATATTTTTAAGGAGTTTGGTGGAGATAGAGTAGTTGATGAGCCTGAANATTGGGAAGTAATTTCATACAGGGATGCTGCTGTTTGGTATGGAACTGATAAACCAGATCTTCGGAACCCAATTAAAATGCAGGATGTTTCTCAGCACTTCAGNAATTCTGGATTTGCGATTTTTGCCAACATCTTGGAAAAAGATGGTACTGAAATTAGGGCAATTCCTGCACCTGGNGGCGGCTCTCGGAAGTTTTGTGATCGAATGAATTCATTTGCTCAAAAAGAAGGTTTGCCCGGAATGGGGTATATCTTTTGGCGTGAAAGTGACGGTAATTTGGAAGCTGCTGGTCCGCTTGCAAAAAATATTGGACCCGAACGGACTGAGGCAATCAGAGAGCANCTTGGTTTGGGCATAGGGGATGCCGCATTTTTTCTNGGGGGAACTCCAAAAACGTTTGAAAGAGTTGCCGGTAAAGCTCGAGACGTAATAGGTGATGAGCTAAAGTTAGTAGATACCAATAGGTTTGCATTTGCGTGGATAGTTGATTTTCCGATATTTGAAAAAGATGATGAAACAGGAAAAATTGACTTTGAGCATAACCCGTTTTCGATGCCACAGGGCGGACTCGATGCGTTAAATGGAGATCCTTTAAGTGTTTTGGGCTATCAGTATGATTTATCATGTAACGGTTCTGAGCTCGTATCTGGTGCTATAAGAAATCATAAACCAGAGTTAATGTTTAAAGCTTTTGAAATTGCTGGATATGGTGAAGACGAGGTAAGAAAGCGGTTTGGCGGAATGGTGAATGCTTTTCAATTCGGCGCACCACCTCACGGCGGTTGCGCAGCAGGAATTGATAGAATAGTAATGCTTCTTGCTAATCAAGAAAATATCAGGGAAATCATAATGTTTCCAATGAACCAGAAAGCAGAGGATCTGATGATGGGAGCTCCATCAGAGCCCACATCAGATCAGCTAATGGAATTGAATTTAAGGACAATATCCAGCAGCTAAGAGTTAAATGGTCTTGAGAATTAAAGATAGGAATTTACATGATCGGTAAGTTAAATCACGTAGCGATCGCAGTGCCAGATTTAAGTGCCGCTGCTGAGCAGTACAGAACTACTTTAGGCGCAAAAGTTGGTGATCCTGTTGATGAAAAAGACCACGGTGTCTCAGTAGTTTTTATCGAATTGCCCAATACGAAGGTTGAATTACTGCATCCACTTGGTTCGAATAGTCCAATTCAGGGTTTCTTAGATAAAAACCCAAACGGTGGAATACATCACATTTGCTACGAAGTGGCAGATATAAAACAGGCTAGAGATCAGCTGCTAAGTTTTGGTGCAAGGGTCTTGGGCGAAGGAGAGCCTAAGATAGGGGCCCACGGGAAACCAGTTATTTTTTTGCATCCTAAAGATTTCAACGGCACATTAATCGAGCTTGAAGAAATATAATGTTGGTATCTTGAGTTGGCATTATGAGTGTAACATCCGCATTTGTTCTTTTTGCAGTAATTTGGTTTCTTACGTTTCTGATAGTGATCCCGTTTAGGATAAAGACACAGGGTGACTTGGGTGTTGTGGTTAAGGGTACTCAAGCTGGAGCTCCTGAAGTCCATGATTTGAGAAGAAAAGCCATAATTACCACAGGCTTATCTCTGATTTTATGGCTGCTTATCACAATTTTGATAGTTTTTGAGATAGTAACAATTGAAGATATTGATTTCTTTGGAAGAATGGTTGAATAAAATGAGCGATCATAAAAAAGTTTTTTAATTATCGCCATTCTACAATTTCATCAAGATTAGGGCGCGGTCTATCCGGAGGTGCTATAGACTCAGTACCCATATAGATTAAGCCTGCAACGGTCTCATTATCTCCAAGTCCCAGACCACTTTTTTCAAATTCTTTGTTATACACATGCCACCCTGTAAGCCAGTTCGCCCCCCATCCTGCAGCTAGCGCAGCGTTTAATAATGATAAGCAAACAGCGCCTGCGGAATATGTTTGCTCAATGCTTGGTATTTTTTCAGATTCTTTTTGAACTTCAATTACGGCAACTGCTAGATGACCATCGTCTAATTGTTTCTTAGCCTTTGCAATTTTATCTTCTGGCATTGATTCTTTAACACCAATTTTTTCAACAAGCTTTCCAAGCTTTGATAAAGTTTNCCCCTGNAGAACTATGAACCTCCAAGGAACTAGTTTCCCATGATCTGGGGTTCTTGCACCCGCGGACAATAGCTCAATAAGNTCANCTTTATTGGGTATTGGTTTCGAAAGAGTTTTNGCAGGTCTGGATCTCCGATTNAGCAAAAAATGCATGACTTTTTCATTACGGCTAGGCATTATAATCCTTACTATTCTCGAGACTTTTTCTCAGTCGTTTATAGTTTCAGCAATCAAGTCCATTATTCTGACTAATTCGGAACTGATTGCTGGTTCTGACATTGCATGACCGGCATGATCAACAATTCGTAGGTCGCAATTGTCCCAACAATTTGCTAAATCCCATGCGCTTTTGGGGGGACAAATCATATCAAACCTTCCTTGCACAATATAACCTGGTATACAGTCAATCGTTTCCATATTTTCTAGTATCTCATTCATGCTTTTTAGAAAGCCATCATTTAAAAAATAGTGATTCTCAATTCGGGCAAANGCTCTTGCGTAAGGTCCNGGCATTGAAGCGGTTCGGCCANTTGCCTGAAAAGAGGCCAAAGCATTTTCCCAGTTTGACCAGGTTTGGCCATATTTTGTTTCGATTGATACATCACCACAAAACAGTCTTTTATTATAAGCCGCTATTAGATCATGGTGTTCTTCTAGAGGTATTGGGTCAGTAAATTTTTTCCATTGTTCAGGCCAAAATTTTCCAGCACCGCCTCCATAAAACCAGTCTAACTCAGTTTTTGTCATTAAAAACACACCTCTTAATACTAAGTGGCTTACTGCACTCTTGAAAGCTTGTGCGTAAAGCAGAGCAAGTGTTGCGCCCCAACTCCCACCAAAAACAATCCACCGATTTATGCCAAGATGTGTTCGGATTGCTTCAATATCATTTAATAAGTTTTCAGTAGTATTATTTTCCACACTCGCGTAGGGCCGCGATCTCCCACAACCGCGTTGATCAAATAAGATAACCCTGTAAATTTTTGGGTCAAAGTACCTTCGCATTGATGGACTACACCCNCCACCCGGACCCCCATGTAAAACTATGACAGGNACACCTTCAGAGCAGCCGCACTGTTCGAAGTAAATTTGGTGACCACCATCTACATGAAGTATTTGCTGGTCAAAGGGGTCAATTGTTGGATACAATTGAGCACCTGCGCTTTTATGTCCCGCGTATCTGTCCATTATAACCNTATATAATCCNTAATGTAGTAAAAACCATCTGGAATAGAAAATGCAAGCCTCTCAAGTGAGTATAGATCCTAACGAGATAGCAAAATTTGAAGCCATGGCAGAAGAATGGTGGGATCCAAACGGTAAATTCAAACCATTGCACATGCTAAACCCTTGTCGTTTAGACTATATAATCGAGATGATAAGAACTGAGTTTGCCTGTGATCCTTCNGCAGCTAAGCCGTTCAGTAAGCTAACCATTCTGGATATTGGATGTGGCGGCGGCTTGTTGTGCGAGCCAATGGCGCGTTTAGGAGCAAATGTGGTTGGCGTTGATGCCGCGGAACGAAATATTCCAATCGCTATGGCCCATGCTAAAAAAAGTAATCTATCCATTGATTATCGTCACGGCACCGCAGAAGAGATATTAGCTGGGAACGAGAAATTTGACGTTATATTGAATATGGAAGTTATAGAGCATGTTTCTGATCCAACTGGTTTTATAAAAACTTGNGAAGCTTTACTTAAAGAGNNTGGGATNATGCTGTGCTCTACAATAAATCGAAACCCCAAAAGCTTTNTTATGGCGATAATCGGAGCCGAGTACGTGATGCGTTGGTTGCCAAAAGGAACTCATGAGTGGTCAAAATTTTTTAAACCGCAAGAGTTAGAGAGTATTATAACTCAAGCTGGCTTAAAAATGGTGGATAAAAAAGGTTTTGTATTCAATCCTATTTCCTGGCAATGGAGTATTTCCGATAAGGATCTTTCCGTCAACTATGTTACGTCTAGTGTTAAAGTTTAATCGGCAGTTAACATATAGCCAACACCCCTGAGCGTTTGCAGATACCGAGGTTCTTTTGGGTTTCTCTCGATTTTTCGCCTTAGTCGTGTAATCTGTACGTCTATTGCTCTATCGTTCATGGGTTTTCCGTCTGTTCTCAATGATTGAATAAGATCAAATCTTGTAATTGGAACCCCAATGCTTTTTGAGAATATTTGCATAATTTTTGATTCAGATGAAGTAAGGTAGATCAGACTTTGACGACTCCATAATTCATTACGTTCAGTATCAAAACTTACTTCTCCAAATGATAAAATTTGATTAATTTTATTTTTATAAATTAAGTTTTCACCTGTCCGCCTCAAGACAGCCTTTATTCTTAGAAGCAATTCCATAGGTTCAAAAGGTTTTGGTAGATAATCGTCTGCTCCTGCCTCAAGCCCAAGAATCCGGTCTTCCGCGTCGCCTTTGGCAGTAAGTAAAATGATAGGCGTTTTATTCTTTTTTCGCAGGTGGGATGTTAACTCTATTCCACTTTCTCTAGGCATCATTACGTCGAGAATAATTAAGTCAAATTCAAGGCCTGCAAGAATTTGACGTGCTTGCTCGGCACTATGAACAGCTGACACCAGATAACCATTTTTACTCAAAAACTTTTCCAAAAGTTCGCAAATTCTCGTATCGTCATCGACTACCAGTATGTGTTTTTTTTCTAGCTCCATCAACTGACACGTAATTTTTTGTAAGTAACTTGCAATTTTGGATCCATCATTGCTTCAAGAACCAGTTTGAAGCCCGCGACAGCATCAGGTCCAGCTTGGCGATATGCCTCGCGCATTCTATGGCTTTGTGCGGTAGAAAGCTGTTTTTCTAAGGACTGTCCACTTTCTGTAAGATACAAGTGCCGCTCTCTACGATCTTTTGTCCCAATTTTTAGAGAAACTAATTCATGTTCAATCAACGTTCTTAAAACTCTGTTTAGAGATTGTTTTGTCACCCCCAATATACTGAGCAAATTGTTGACATTGGTTCCTGGAACGCGATTTATAAAATGTAGAGCTCTGTGATGAGCGCGTCCATAGTTATACTTTTCGAGAATCCTATCTGGGTCAGCTGTAAACCCACGATAAGCAAAAAACATACCTTCAATTCCTTGTCTTAATTCTTCATCAGTCAAGAAAAGCAGGCTCTCTCGGCTTCTATCATTTTGCATTTGCCAGGCTTACCTTTATTTTGTGAAAATATATGGCCATTTTACGTCAGTCTTGTTGACATTCCAATGGTTAACTGGTAGCGATCATCGATTTTTTTAGAATTTTATATCCGTAACGGACCTTTAATTGGTTAGAACATAACAGATTTTAACCGCTAAATTAAGAAGGGTTAATCATGTCAGGCAGCTACGACGACCGTGATGGCAAAATTTGGATGAATGGTAAGCTGGTGGAGTGGCGTGACGCAAATGTGCACATTTTAACCCATGCTATGCATTATGCCAGTTCAGTTTTTGAGGGCGAACGTGCGTATGATGGAAAAATATTTAAAAGCGTGTTGCATTCTGAGAGGCTTCTAAAATCGGCAAAAATGGTAGATTTTGAAATTCCTTACAGCGTCGACGAAATTGAAAGTGCTAAATATGGTGCATTGAATGCAAACGGTTTGAAGGACGCTTATGTAAGAGCAATTGCTTGGCGTGGTGCTGGTGAGGATATGGGTGTCGCATCTTTAAGAAACCCTGTAAATCTTGCCGTCGCGACATGGTCTTGGGGTAATTATTACGGTGATGCAAAGATGAAAGGTGCTAAGCTGGATGTAGCCAAGTGGCAGCGACCTGACCCCAAAACTGCTCCCTTTGAGGCTAAAGCTGCCGGGCTTTACATGATTGCTACGATGTCCAAGCACACTGCAGAAGCCAACGGATGTTCAGACGCGATGATGATGGACTATCGTGGGTATGTGGCGGAAGCCACTGGTGCAAACATATTTTTTGTCAAAGATGGCGAGGTTCATACTCCCAAACCAGATGCATTTTTGAATGGGATAACACGACAAACAGTTATTGAAATGCTGAAAACGATGGACGTTCGAGTTCATGAAAGGCATATTCTTCCAAGTGAGCTAGAAGATTTTAGTCAATGTTGGCTGACTGGGTCTGCAGCTGAAATTACTCCTGTTGGGGAAATAGGAGATTATAATTTTGAAGTTGGTGAGCTTACCAAAGCAGTATCCAAAAATTATGAAATATTAGTTCGTCAATAAGCTGTATATTTTTTTTGTGGCTATTTCCTTGCGACACAACGGCGCTAATTCAAAAAAGTATAGGTGTGAATGCTGGACGTATCAGGAAATGGGCGTTAAAACACAATCGATTCTATACGGTACGCAATTCACTGAGAAACTAAATGGAGATTCGTAGTGTCAGATTCTCACGAAACCGAAGGTACTAGGCGAGATTTTTTATACTATGCTACTGCAGGGGCAGGTGCAATCACTACTGGTGCCGCAGTNTGGCCATTAATTAATCAAATGAATCCGTCNGCTGACGTAAAAGCTTTGGCGTCTATTAGAGTTGATGTGTCNGGAGTAGAGCCAGGTACTCAACTCACTGTTAANTGGCTAGGGAAGCCAGTTTTTATTCGNAGACGTACGGAAGATGAAATTCAGGATGCGCGATCTGTGTCTTTGAGTGAGTTACCGGATGGTACTGGTCGCAATGAAAACATACCTGATTCTGACGCTGCTGATGAAAATAGATCATTAGATGCTGCAGGAGAATGGTTGGTAATGATGGGAGTNTGTACTCATTTGGGTTGCGTTCCTTTAGGTGACGGTGCTGGCGAGTTCGGTGGTTGGTTTTGCCCATGCCACGGGTCCCATTATGACTCATCAGGGCGCATTCGAAAGGGTCCTGCTCCCCAGAATTTACCGGTGCCTGTTGCGTCTTTTGTAGACGAATCCACTATTAAACTTGGTTAAAGGAATTTATTGAAATGTCTGGAATACCTCACGATCATTATGAACCAAAAACTAAAGGCGAAAAATGGTTGAATAGCCGTCTGCCAATAGTGGGTTTGTTGTATGATACAATAATGATACCTACTCCTAAAAATTTAAACTGGATGTGGATTTGGGGAATTGTCTTAACGTTTTGTCTGGCGTTACAAATCATTACTGGGATCGTGTTGGTAATGCATTACACGCCACATGTTGATATGGCATTTGCTTCCGTAGAACACATTATGCGAAATGTGAATGGCGGCCACATGATCCGTTATTTACATTCTAATGGTGCGTCTTTGTTCTTCATAGCTGTTTATGCTCACATTTTTAGGGGTCTATATTATGGATCCTACAAAGCACCTCGTGAGATTACTTGGATCATCGGTATGTTGATCTACCTCCTTATGATGGGGACTGCTTTTATGGGGTACGTTCTTCCATGGGGCCAGATGTCGTTTTGGGGCGCAACAGTCATTACTGGCTTATTTGGCGCTATACCGTTCATAGGNGAGCCGATCCAGACACTTCTGCTTGGGGGTCCGGCCGTTGACAATGCAACTTTAAATCGCTTTTTCAGCTTACATTATTTATTTCCATTCTTGATTGCTGGATTGGTTATTGTGCACATTTGGGCCTTTCATACTACCGGTAACAATAACCCAACGGGCGTTGAAGTTCGGAGGACTTCTAAAGCGGAGGCNGAAAAGGATACTGTTTCCTTTTGGCCATATTTTGTTATCAAAGACCTCTTTGCNTTAGCGGTTTTACTTGCAGTCTTTTTTGCNATTGTGGGGTTTATGCCAAATTATTTGGGTCATCCCGACAATTACATCGAAGCTAATCCGCTTGCTACACCTGCGCATATTGTTCCAGAATGGTACTTCTTACCTTTCTATGCAATTCTCAGAGCCTTCACAGCCGAAGTATGGGTGGTACAGTTCGCTTCGTTTGTAACTGGCGGGATAATTGACGCTAAGTTTTTTGGAGTTTTGGCTATGTTTGGCGCTATTATAGTGATGGCTCTAGCACCCTGGTTGGATACTTCAAGCGTTCGGTCTGCACGTTATAGGCCTATGCTCAAGTGGTGGTTTGGAATACTAGTGTTTGATTTCTTTGCGCTGATGTGGCTTGGAGCAATGCCTGCTGAAGAGCCTTATGCAACCCTTTCATTAATAGCTTCTGCTTATTGGTTTGGTTATTTCCTTGTCATACTCCCATTACTTGGGATCATAGAAAAACCAGACTCTCAGCCAACGTCGATTGAAGAGGATTTTAAGAAAAAGCAATTAAAGAAAGCAGACAAAGCTGATGACTACTTTTCAAAGCCTGAAGCAACACCCGCTGAGTGATTGAAGGAAAAGAAATGAAATTCTTAAAAACAGTATCTATCGTTTTGTCAGCTTGGTTGGTTGGTAGTTTTTCTTTTGCAGCAGGTGGCGGTGGTTATGTCAAAGACTTCGATTTTTCATTTGAAGGTCCATTTGGTGCATATGATCAAACTCAACTTCAAAGAGGACTTAAAGTTTATACAGAAGTTTGTTCATCATGTCATGGCCTAAAGTACGTACCACTTAGAACACTTGCTGATAAAGACGGCCTTGGCTATTCCGAAGATCAGGTTCGCGCATATGCTGAATATTATGAGATATTTGATCCTGAATTAGATGACTATCGTGCTGCGGTTCCGGCTGACCACTTCCCAGCAGTTGTCGATGCTGGAGCTCCCGATTTATCTTTAATGGCAAAGGCCAGAGCAGGGTTCCACGGGCCGTACGGCACGGGAATAAGCCAACTTGTAAATGGAATGGGAGGTCCCGAATATATTGCCTCGCTATTAACCGGATACACGGGCGAGGAAAAAGAAGAGTATGGGTCAGTATTCTATGAAAATACTGCTTATCCCGGTAAATGGATAGCTATGGCACCACCATTGTATGGCGAGGACGTTGATTATGACGATGGGCATGCAAACGATATATATAGTGAGGCACAGGATGTGGCTGCTTTTTTAATGTGGGCCGCCGAACCAAAAATGATGGCTCGAAAACACAGTGGGTTTGTTGGAGTTTTGTTTTTGGTACTTTTGTCCGTTCTACTTTATTTAACTAACAAGCGATTGTGGGCTCCTATCAAAAAGGAAAGTATCTCTTCATAGGTGGCTGACACTTAAGCACGCCAAAGTTACTTAATCATTATCNGNCCCATCAGAACCTGCGCCNAGTTGACGGCTCGCTTCAGTAGCTGGAGCGTACGTCATATTTGACCATGNCTCAATTGTCTTTAAGGTTTTGTCGTCAATTGAGACTCTTNTTATAGTTTTTTGTTTTGTGATTTTCCTTTTTGTATTTCTAGAAAAGGAAATTGTATTAANTTCCTTTCTNAAATACGAACGATCGCCAATGATTAATCCGTTTGTTAAAATAAAGATCTCATTTTCTAATGATATTTTTAGTGGAGGNTCGTTAAAATCTCTATCAACAGATACTAACCCTAGGATAAGTATTGGATTGTAAAACTGACCATAAATTTGATCAGATATTTTATAANCTTGACTGTCTATTATAGTCAAAATTCGGTCTATTTTACTATTCTCGGTGTTCAGTACCTTTAGTAGAATATTTTGTGCTGGAAATTGATTTATGGCTAGTGCCAGAAGAGCATTGGATAAATCTTCGCATACTCCCCAGTGATGTCCTTTTCCTCTGAGGCTTCTTTTGCACAGCGAAATGAATTCATTTTTCGATAGGTTCAATTGAGTTTCTGCTTTGGATATGTCCAATTATCGCAGTTTTCTTCGTTAAGTGTCTGTGGAAGTGGGGCACCCTTAAACATATTTATTCTAACCCATCTGTCTGATCTAGGATCAAAGTGAAAAGCGCCAAAAAATGAGAGTTTTGCTCTAAGTAAATCGATAGGAATAACTTTGCTTGAAATAGTATTATCTTTTATTTCTGCATAAGGATTATCGAACACAATCTGGCACCTACGAATTATGTGACGGTGCTCAGGATACTTCATAAGAAATTCGGCAATACTTTTGCTGTGCTCCCATTTTGACAGGTCAAAATGCATCCTAGCAACATCGCGACCTGGTTGGAGTGGCTGTTCATAAAATNCTATGCCATCTTCTTTAAATCGGTTTCCAAGTCGTGGTTCTAGTTTTTCCTCTGATATATACCATGCAAGTTCATTATTTTTCGAGTTTTGCCAATTGATCTTAAGTGCGTAATCATAATGTTGTTTTGTCTTTTTAAGAAATTCTCCAATTAGCATTGAGCCTTTGATCTTACTTGAAAACTGCTTTTTATCACTCATTTGATCGCTGAGATCATCGACTAACTCACCAAATGGTTCTAATATAAGAGATACCAATAGCTCCTGCGCTTCCTCTCCTAAAGTTTCCTCAGCCCAACGATATAAAGTATTAAACGGATATGGGGTACTGAAATTGAATTTTTCTACATATTTGTCCAAGAGGGCTTTATCTAGCCGCAAGTCTTTTAATTTTGCAATTTGTAATTCGTGTTCTGAATGCCAGCTATCAATTAGGTAGTTACTACGCAGCATATAATTCTTGAATAAATCAATAGATTTGGATTTTGGTGTCTTGAGTTTGCGAATTCTTGCCAAGGCGGTTTCTTTTGCACTTATCCAATTATTTAAAAGTTGCGGATGATTAATTAGAAAGGGCGCCATTCCCAGTCCAGTCGAGTTTCCTACTCCTAGAATTTCACGTAATCTTGGTTCAAGCTGTACAAACTCAGTTGGGTTTTTCACTTTTGCGGCATGCTGTAATAGGTCTATTACAAAGGCTCGTATCATGTATACCGTAAGCATCTCTGCTTGAAATGGAGCTTTGAATTCCGACCGGTCTGCAATTTCATTATAATCAATGGCTCCGAATTTTCCAGAACCGTAAACGGCCGTTGTCCGCATCATATAGCCAACTTTTTCAATTTCGTTGATATCTGGCTGCNNGCCTTTNGATAAGCAATCAACAACATAATCCCAAAGCCGGACTGACTTATTTGCTCTTGATAAAGTAATTTCCTTTTCCGTTACGCGCCCAGCTTCTTGATTAGGAACATTATTATTTAAACGTTCGATGTCTTCCTTAGATGGAATGCCATCAAAAAGTGTAAAAGTGGCATCCCATTTTGTAGCTATTACTCGATCCGAACGGTCATCATCAGAAATTTTATGTGCAAAAGCAATTAATGAATACGCTCTATTTGGCAGCAGATATGTGTAAACTGCAGTGCCAGAGCAGTCTTCGCTTATATCAAAAACTTGTCTTTTAAATTTCCATTTTTCAGCTGAAATCCGTCTCAAAAGTATTCTAAGAAAAGATAGACGTGATTGATGAAAAGAACCCAGTCTGCTCAGGCGCATTACTTTTTCAGCCGGCCGTTGGCCCACCTCATTTAGAGAAAGGTTGTTATTAAAAGTTTTTTGCATTAACCAACTTTTTGTTTGTTTCAATTCTACTTTATCTGTTTTTTTATCTTCAGAAAAGTACTTAACACGAGTTGTGTTGTATAGTCTTTATTGATTTGAAAATAAAGTGTATTGAGTAGCTTATAGTCAAGTAAATGTTATACAATATGAACCATGCCTAATTTATAAAAAGTGCTTTTCATTGAAGACGATTTTCAGCTTTTTGATTTATATTTACTTGGTGGTATCACGATGTAATTTTGAGATTAAAAATGCAACATAATCTGTTTGAATGGAATGCTAATTCTTCTGTTGTCTCTGCTAAGCCCATATCAAAAGACAAAACAAATATTGCAAAACAATTAGCATTATTTTTTGAAATACTTNATGCAGGGAAAACACCAAGGATAAATTNTGATGGTGTAACTTCCCATGAGGCAGTTANTGGCGGAAGCTTTCAAACTNTATCAGGAGGATCAANGGGTTTTCCAAAAGTTTTGGAAAGGACATGTATAAGTTGGATATTAAGTTTCAATANTAATGATAAAAATTATAATCTNAGCGGCAGNAGGGTGGCTTTATTCGGTTCGCTAACNCACAGCTTATCACTATATGGAGCCATAGAGGCAATTTTTTTAGGGTGCGAAGTCCATCATTTAGCCGGTTTGAGTCCAAGTAGTCAATTAGAATATTTAAAGAATAAAAAAATCGAAATACTCTATGTTACGCCTACACAATTGAGGCTTATGCTATCAGCTAAGTATCAGAATTATCTAATTGATAGTTTACGATACGTATTTATTGGTGGTGCTTCAATAGAGCAAAAGACACTTGCTAAATTATCAAAAATAGCTCCAAATGCGGAGTTAAAACAATTTTATGGGTCAAGTGAAACTAGCTTTATAACTATATCAGATCTACTCACCCCCGTAAATTCAGTTGGCAAAGCCTATCCCGGCGTAGAGATAGTACTTGGTGATCAGCCGGACAAGCCAGTAAGCTCAGGTGAAATTGGCAGGGTCTGGGTTCGGTCGCCTTATTTATTTTCAAAATATGTTGGTGAAAACAGCTTTAATTTGAATAGTTTCTCAGATTGGGTAAGTCCAGGGGAGTTGGCAAAATTGGATCTAGATCAAAATCTTTTTTTACTGGGTCGCATGGACCGAATATTTAAAATTAAGGATCAAACAATAATACCTGAAGAAATTGAGAATTATCTACTAACAAAAAAAGATATCATGGATGCGGCAGTTGTAAAAAAAAATGATGTACTTAGAGGCAATAAAGCCGTTGCTTACATTGCAACAAGTGAATTGTTGGATATAGAAAAGCTAAAATTAGAATGTATTTCATCAATTCCACCGCTTGATGGCTCGTTTCAAATCATTGAA
>JGI24820J26691_1000311_pt1 | contig 14330 bp, 13 predicted proteins | sample METZYME_5_50m_FD_26691 | JGI IMG/M metagenome (IMG submission 26691) | reverse complement strand
AGGAGGTACAGCCATAAGTATTCCAATGTCAATTGTGGGTAAACACTTCCCGCTTTCAAATAGAACAATAGCTATGAGTATTGTTACTGCAGTTGGTTCGTTTGGATATTTTATTTCTCCAATATTTACAAATTACTCATTAATTGAATATGGTTGGAATTATACTTTATTTTTATTTGGGTTATTTTTGATTAGTGGATTAGTCGCTGCTTTTTTTGTGAGATCTCCAAAAGAAAATGAAATTATTGAAAAACGATCTGACCAGTCTTTTAAAGATGCACTAAGCGAAGCGTTTAAATCAAAGAGCTATATTTTACTTGTGTCAGGTTTTTTTGTTTGTGGATTTCATATTACATTAGTCGGAACACATGTTCCAAAATATGTAATTGATAGAGGTTTAGAGGACTGGACTGCAGCAGCAATTTTATCCTTGATCGGTTTATTTAATATTTTTGGTTCATTATTAAGTGGTTACCTTTCTACGAAAATTAGCAAGAAAGTTCTTTTAAGTGCGATTTATCTATTAAGAGGTTTTTCAATAGTATTTTTTATATTTACTCCACCAAGTGTTCTTTCTGCATTTATATTTGGTGCAAGCTTTGGTTTTTTATGGTTATCGACTGTACCTGCAACTAGTGGCATTGTTGCTCACTTATTTGGTACTAAATATTTAGGTCTTCTTTATGGAATTGTATTTTTAAGCCATCAAATTGGTTCTTTCTTTGGAGCATATTTAGGAGGATTATTCCATGACTTATACGGATCATATGATTACGCATGGTATTTAGCAATTTTACTCTCTATATTTGCAGCAATAATACATTTACCAATTATAGAAAAACCAGTTGAGAGATTACAAAAAATATAAACTAAAATTTAATCCTTATTTAGATAAACTNTATAATTCAAATAAAAGTTTGATTATTTATAAGGTTTCAAACGGTTATAATATTTATACAGATTTTTCNAAAAAGNTAATTTTAAACAACAATAATATAAATAGNTTTTTTAATTTTTTTTATAATAAAAAATATAAAAAAGAAACCGATGTTCTTATTGGTTTTTTTGGGTATGAAATACTATGTAATTTAATTGGATTAAAAATTAAAAANCAAAAAAAAATAAATTTTTATAAAGGTATATTTTACAAACCAGAAACAATNATAAAAATAAGAGATAAAATNAGCATTACTTCNAACATTAAAAAACATAAATTTAAAGATCAATTCAACTCAACTAAAATTCTATCGCCATTTAAAACCAATATAAGTTTTGAAAAATATAAAAAAATATTTGATTTATTTTCAAAGAAAATAAGAAAAGGAGAAACATATCAAATAAAAATTTGCACAAAATATAAAAATAAATCTCAAATTAATCCTTTAAATTTCTTTTGGAAACTAATGAAAGTAAACGCTGCACCTGAATCTTTTATGATAAGAGATAAAGACTATTCAATAGTTAGTTGCTCACCAGAAACTTTAATTGAAAAAAAAGGAAACAGNATAATTACCAAACCTATAGCAGGNACTTTAAAAAAAAATAAAAAAACCTCAATAAAATCTGCATATAAATATTTNAAAAATAACATTAAGGAAACCAAAGAACATAACATGATTGTAGATATGGAGAGAAATGATCTATCACGAATATGTAAGCCTGGTTCAGTAAATATACAAAAAGAAAAGTATGTAGAGGAATATAAGCACCTTTATCATTACGTTACCAGCATTGTAGGAAAAATTAATAAAAATATTAAAATAAAAGATATTATTAAATCAATGATGCCAGGAGGTTCTGTAATTGGCTGTCCAAAAATTAAAACACTTAAATTATTAAATGAACAAGAAAATGAAGAAAGAAATATTTTTACAGGGAGCTTTGGATATATTAAATTCAATAAAGACATGAGATTTAATTTAATAATTAGATCTATATTAAATTATAAAAATTATTCAGAGATTTCAGCAGCATCTGGTGTTGTTTTAGATAGTCAGGCAAAAAAAGAATTTAATGAAAATTACATAAAAGCAAAATCTTTATTGGAACTATTTAAATGATTTATATTATTGATCACGAAGATTCTTTCACTTGGAATGTTGTTCACCAATTTTCTGCTTTTGATGAAGTTTATTGTTCTAACTATTTTGAAATTGATACAAAAAAATTAAATAAAGCAAATACTATTGTATTTTCACCAGGACCAGGATCTCCATCTGATTATCCACTGACCTCAAAAATTTATAAGAGATATAAAGGAAAAAAAAAAATTATTGGTATATGTTTAGGTTTCCAGCAAATTTTATATTGTGAAAATGCAAAAATTATAAAACAAAATAAGATTTATCATGGATATCAGTCTGAAGTAAAAGTTGTTTCCAAAGGATCAATTTTTAGCAAATATAAGAAATTTAAAGTTGGACGTTATCATTCTTTAAAATTAAAAGAGCCTTTTAAATCAAAAAACTTTCATATTACAATGAGATCAAAAGAATCTAATGTTGCTATGGCTTTTGAAAATCAAAAAGATGATATATATGGATTTCAATTTCATCCAGAATCTTTTTTAACAACAAATGGTAAAATACTTATTAAAAAAATCTTACAATCGCAAAGATCTTAAAGAAAGAGAATTTAAAGATCTATGGAATGCTCATGGTGTTTTTACAACAATGTGGATTTACGGCAAACCTCAAAAAATTCTATTTTTTAAAGAGCATATTACAAATCTAATTAAGTCTACTAAAACTTATAAAATTTATGACAAAAACTTAAAAGCAAATATATTTAAAGTGATCAAATCTAATTTAAATAAACAAAAAAAATATAATCATCTGTTAAGGATTGCTGTAACTAAAAATTTAATATCAATTTCATTAAGAAATAAATTAAAAATAAAAAAAAATCTTGATCTAAAACTTATTAATTATAACAGAACTAATCCTGAGCATAAAAATCTTAAATATAAATTTATCTTAAAAAATTTATCAAAAATAGATAATACAAAAGCCGATATTGCACTTTGCTCAAAAGGAAAAATCCTTGAGACAGGAACTTCAAATATTATTTTTATTAAAAATAATAAATATTTTTCGCCGATAAATAGATTTTACAAAGGAGTAAACCTTAAGTTTTTTGACAAGCATTTTAAAATAAAAAAAACCGATATTTATATAGATCGTTTAAGTCAGTATGAGGAAATTCTTTTGATTGGATCTGGCAAAGGTGTGTCTACTGTTAGATCCATAAATGAAAAAAATTGGAAGAGAAAAAATTATAAATCATTTAAAAACTTTATTAAGAAATATAAAGCAAAAATAATGCAACAAAAAATTTTAAGCAATTATTTATGAGAGATCCAAATAATCCATGTATTTTTTGTTTTCCAAAAAAGAAAGAATTTCTTTTTGAAAATGATCTGGCATATGCAACTAAAGATACTTATCCTGTTTCAAAATTTCACTCACTTATTATTCCTAAAAGATGCGTAAAGAGTTATTTCGATCTAACATTAAAAGAAATTTTAGCATGTAATAAACTGATTAAAAAATTAAAAAAAAATATTGAAAAAAAAGATAAATCCGTAAAAGGATTTAATGTTGGCACTAATTCAGGCAAGGCAGCTGGACAATCAATCAATCACTGTCATATACATCTGATTCCAAGACGGTCTAATGATGTAAAAAATCCTCAAGGAGGAGTAAGGGCCGTAATCTCATCAAAACAGCATTATGTAAGAAAAAAGTAAACTTTATTAACATTTTTTTCTTTAGATGGGATTATTAGTCAGTTGAACTAATATTTTTTATAGATTAAGTACTATTTTTAATATTATATATTTAGCGGAGATAATAATATGTTCACAACCAATCCATTTGCTGTTCTGTCTTCAACAGTTCCCTCAATTGCCTTGCAAGCATTTGTAGTAGTGATGTTAGCTTTAGTAATAATTGGAACTATGATGGATATAGTTCATAAAAAGAACGTCAAATATTTTTTTAATAATGCTAAGAAAGCAAAAAAATCTGCCAGCAAAGAATTAAGTTTAGGAGAAAAAACTGCAATAATTTCAAAAACAGTTGTTCATGATATTGGAACAACATCTGAATTAGGTTTAGGTAAAAGAAGAGTAGCACATGTATTAGGAATGTATGGCACAATTTTATTCTGGATAGGCTCAGGAGTTATGATATTTGGGTATTCTTCCCCAACTGCAGTCACTCCATCAATATGGCCAATAATTTGGCATGTTGGTGCGATTTTAACCTGCATTGGAGCATATTGGTTTTGGTTTTTTTTGAGAGTAGATGTTTCTGCTGAAGCACACTCGGTATTTAGAATTATTAAAGCAGACTTATTTGTTTTAGCTTTAGTACTTTCATCTACATTTGGTCTGGCATGGTCATATTTTCAATATTCTGGGTCAACAGGCTTGAGTGTTTTATTTTTAATTTTATTTGCAGTAGCTAACATAGTTTTATTTGGGGGAGTATATTGGTCGAAATTTGCTCATATGTTTTATAAACCTGGCGCAGCAATTCAAAAAAATTTAGCTGAAGCTGATGGTTCAAGGGATAATTTACCCCCACCAGCTGATGAACCAGAGCAATTTGGACTTGGAATAAAACGTGAGGCACCAAAGCACTATTAATATGATTGATAAAATTTTTAAGAAAGGTAGAAAATAGATATGTCAACTTTTGTATACATGACTAGATGTGATGGTTGTGGACATTGTGTAGATATTTGCCCTTCAGATATAATGCACATAGATGAAACAATCAGAAGAGCAAAAAATATTGAACCTAATTTTTGTTGGGAATGTTATTCTTGCGTCAAAGCATGCCCAAATCATGCAATAGATGTAAGAGGATATGCAGACTTTGCACCTATGGGTCACAGCGTTAGAGTGAGAAGAGAAGAAGAAAAAGGAACAATCTCTTGGAGAATTAAATTTAGAAATGGTACCGAGAAAAATTTTGTTTCACCAATTACTACAAAACCATGGGGAAAATTTATACCAAAGTTAGCAGAGGAGGATACACCTAACCAAGGTGAGATAAATTCACAAATTTTATATAATGAACCACATGGATTAAATACAAATAAAGAACTTCCAACTTTAGATAAAAGTTCGTTTAAGCAAGGAGTTTATTATTAGTGGCAAATCCTAAAACCATAATAGAAGAGTGTGACGTACTAGTTGTTGGTGGAGGAATGGCCGGAACAGGTGCCACTTTTGAAGCAAGACACTGGGGAAGAGATTTAAAAATCATTTGCGTAGAAAAAGCAAACATAGATAGAAGTGGAGCGGTAGCACAAGGGCTTTACGCCATTAACTGCTACATGGGAATGCAATGGGGTGAAAATATGCCCGAAGACCATGTAAGATATGCACGAAATGATTTGATGGGATTAGTCAGAGAAGATTTAGGCTACGATATGGCTCGTCACGTAGATTCGACTGTTCACATGTTTGATGAGTGGGGACTTCCAATGATGAAGAATAAAGAGACTGGGAGATATCAAAGAGAAGGTAAATGGCAGATAATGATCCATGGTGAAAGTTACAAACCAATAGTAGCCGAAGCAGCAAAAAAATCTGCTGACAAAATTTATAACAGGATAATGATAACTCATTTATTAACTGATGAAAAAAATCCAAACAGAATAGCAGGTGCTGTAGGATTTAATGTCAGAACAGGAAATTTTCATGTATTTAAGTCAAAAACGGTAGTAGTTGCGGCTGGTGGAGCTTCGCATATCTTTAAACCCAGAGCAGTGGGTGAAGGCATGGGAAGAACTTGGTACGCTCCTTGGAGTAACGGATCTGCTTACGCTTTGCCAATCCAAGCTGGTGCTAAAATGACTCAAATGGAAAACAGAATTGTTTTATGTAGGTTTAAAGATGGATATGGCCCTGTTGGAGCATATTTTTTACATTTAAAAACATACACTCAAAATGCTAATGGAGAGAATTACGAAAAGAAATGGTACGATGCTACTAAAAAACTTGTTGGAGAATATATAGATCATCATCCAACTCCAACATGTTTAAGAAATCATGCATTTATCCAAGAAACAGCTGCAGGTGGAGGACCAATTCACATGGTTACAAAAGAGGCATTTCAAGATCCTCATCTAGAAACGGTTGGATGGGAAAATTTCCTTGGAATGACTGTAGGTCAAGCTGTTGTTTGGGCATCACAAAATATTGATCCAAAATATACTAATCCAGAACTAACAACATCAGAACCATATGTGATGGGATCTCACGCAACATGCTCAGGAGCATGGGTTAGTGGACCAGAGGATATTGCACCAGATGAATATTTTTGGGGATATAATCGAATGATGACTATCGAAGGTTTATTTGGAGCAGGTGATGCTGTGGGTGGTAGTGCTCATAAATTTTCATCAGGATCGTTTACTGAGGGAAGATTAGCCTCAAAAGCTGCTGTAAAATATATCGAGGATAAAAAAGCAGATAATATTGAAGTTTCGGATCAACAACTTGAAAAATTAAAGCAAACAATATTTAAACCCCTTGAAAATTATACCGTAGGAAGAAACGAAATTACTGGTGGAACAGTTTCTCCAAGCTATATACTTCCTATTCAAGGTCTACAGAGACTTCAAAAGATTATGGATGAATACTGTGGAGGTTTGACAAATAATTACATGACTAATGATAATCTTCTTAAAAAAGGTATAGAACAATTAGAAATTTTAGAAGAGGACTTAGAAAATGTTGGAGCAGAGGATTATCACCAACTAATGCGAGCTTGGGAGCTTAAACACAGAGCTGTGACCTCTCAATGTGTTACTCATCATACTCTATTTAGAGAGGAAACACGTTGGCCTGGATATTATTACAGAGGTGATCATATGAAGCTTGATGATGAAAATTGGCATTGTTTAACTGTTTCTAGAAGAGACCCTGAGACAGGCAAATTTGAAATGGAGAAAAAGCCAGTTTATCATATAGTTGATGATAAAGAGAAAAAACAAGCATCTTAATAAACAATCCTAATAATGAGCATTGTCGATAAATCTGATACCGAAATTATAAGTATTGCTGATCCTATCTGGCAAAACCTTGTTAAATCCTCAAATATTAAAGATTATGGTGGATTTACTAGAGATTTGTCTTCACAAATGCTTTACGGAGCAAATGAAGTTGAGCTAGGTAAGCAGTGGTCAACTAACAAACTTTTATCGTCATTATCCGAAGGATGTGAGGCTATTGGATGTCTTAGAAGAGGTAAGTACGTTACCATAGTTTACAAACAGACAAGTACCGAAGTGTCAGGAGATTTTTTAGGTAGACTTGTCCTTGGAGACGAAGGGGATGAAGTCAAAGTATTTGGAGCAACAATTTTTTAATTTTAGCAAATATTTCTTGCAAAGTATTAAACTTGTGTTAATTGGCGGATGTGGCCAAATTATTTATAAAAAACTCAAAAAAAATTAAATCAGCTACACTCAATTATTTAGTTAATCACGCAAAATCATTTGTATTTTTTGGCTTAGGTATATATTGGACGGTCATTGTTATAACTACTTTTTTTGGATCTTAATCTTAAGCAAATAGTTGACTTTATTTCCTTAGAGGAATATCAAAAAGCATGGAGTATTTTCTTCCAATTGCTCAGGTAGAAATAAACTTACTGTTTATATTCGGATTAAGTCTATCGGTTGGAATTTTATCAGGATTATTTGGCGTAGGTGGAGGTTTTTTAATGACACCATTCTTAATATTTCTAGGCATTCCCCCTGCTTACGCAGTTCCTAATGAAGCGAGCAATATTTTAGGAACATCTGTTTCAGGATCTACAACACATTATTTAAAAGGCACATTAGATTATAAAATGGGTTTAATGATTGTTGTTGGTGGAACAATTGGAACATTGCTTGGAATTTTAACTTTTTCTTATTTTAAAGATATTGGAAAAATTAATATAGTGATATCACTCGCGTACATGTACATTTTAGCAATACTTGGAACTTTAATGTTAATTCAAGGCGTATCAGAAATTGATAAGGCAAGAAAAAAAATTGTAGTAAAAAAAAAATTACATACACACTACTGGATACATGGTCTTCCTTTAAGGATGCGATTTAAAAAATCAAAATTATATGAAAGTGCATTTACACCAATCATCATTGGATTGATTGTAGGTTTTATTGCTGCAATCATGGGTGTAGGAGGTGCATTTATTTTAGTTCCTGCCATGATTTATATTATTGGAATGCCAACAAAATTAATCCCAGGAACATCTTTATTTGTAACTATATTTGTTAGTGCAATTGTTACTGTTTTACATGCATTTAATTATGGAACAATTGACTTAGTTTTAGTCTTTGTGCTTATTTTAGGATCAATTATCGGAGTACAACTAGGTCAAAAGTTTGGAGAAAAAGTTGACAGCTCAGAATTTAAAACAATTTTAGCAATTCTTCTTTTACTCGTAGGAATTGCAATTGCTTACGATACATTTATTAAAGATGAAAAAATAGTTGAAACAGTAATTAATGGATCAACAAGTCTTGGAAAAATTGGAGAATTTATTTTAAATTATTCAAAAGACTTACCAGTATTTTATGGTCTGACTTCAGTAATATTAGCTGTAGGTTTAGGTATTGGGGCTGCAATTATCAGAAACTACTTTTCAAAATGGAATTCTTCGAGAGAGGCAAAGCTTAAGTCATCCTAATTAAAAAAATTAAAATAAGTATTTAGTATATGAATACTTATTATACAAACTATACCAACTGTAACAGCTGAGATAAATCCAACAACAAATGGTTTATAACCCATATCACGTAACTCAGATAAATTTATCGATAAACCAACGGCAGCCATCGCCATTGTAAGAAATGTTGTTGCAAGAATTTGAANTANATCAANAAANAATATCCATTGTTTTGTACTATCTCCATAACTCAAAAAAACTTGATCACCAATATTTCTTAAAAAAATCATACCTATAAAACCAATTACAAAAATTGGAAAAATACCAGATAAAGAATATTTAGATCCATGATTTTGTCCTCTATTATATAACAAAGCGAACAAAGGTATTAATATTACTAAAAAAGTATTCCTTATAAGTTTTGTAACTGTTGCAACATCCAGTGTTTCTGGGCTATTAAATTGTTGATCATATATCAATCCAGCTGCTGCTACTTGAGACGTTTCATGAATGGATGTTCCTAAAAAAAGACCAGTTAAAATCGGATCATTTTCAAAATAATAATTTGCAAAATATGGATATAAAAGCATCGCAAGTATTCCAAAAAGAGTAATATTTGCAATTGCGTAAGCAACTTCTGTCTTTCTAGCTTGAACTACAGGAGCGGTAGCAACAATTGCTGTAGCACCACACACACTAGTTCCTATTGCAATTAGATAAGACATTTTTGAAGAAATTTTCAGTCTATTGGCAATTAATTTAACTAAAATTAGAACTGAAGCGATACAAATTAGAATAATTGGAATAGCAATAGATCCAAATCTTATTAATTCCTCAAAACTTAATCTTATTCCTAAAAATATTATTCCAAGTTTTAATATATATGATTGTGTAAAGTCTAATCCAACCATAAAACCTGGTCTTGGTGTAAATGCGTTTCCTAAAAAAATTCCTAAAAGTATCGCTATTAAAACTGTAGAGATCGGGCTTTTTTCGGTGCCAAAAATTTCAATACCAATTAAATTATTTATTCCTTGAGAGAATAAACAAAATATTAGAGCTAAGATTACACCTGGAGATAAAACTTTAATTTTTTCTATGAACATTTGTGTGGTTATTAAGCGCTACGATAGAGCTTTGTCATAACAAACTCTTTATGTCCTAACGCTTCCGCACAAGTTAGCCTTCCGTTTGCAACTCTTATAGTTGCTTTAATTAATTCGTCTCCAGCTTGATCTAAATTCATTTCTCTTGAAAGTATTTTTGATACATCCACATCAATATGTTCGCTCATTGTTTTTGCTGTTAATGGATTAGCAGTTAACTTAATGACTGGCTCAATTGGATTTCCAATAATATTCCCTTGTCCTGTTGGAAATAAATGAATATTAAACCCACCTGCTGCTTGCAAAGTTACACATTCAGCGGCAGCTGATGAAGTATCCATAAAATATAAACCAGGTCCCTTAGTTGGCTCTTCAGCAGGTTCCAAAACATCTATAAATTGCCTTGAACCAATTTTTTGAAAATTACCAAATGCTTTTTCCTCAATAGTCGTGAGACCACCAGCAATGTTTCCAGCAGTAGGTTGACTTTCAGACAAATCATCCGTTGCTTCTTTTAAAATAAAATCATTGTACGCATTCCAAGTTTTTTTAAACTTTTCTTGTGCCTCTGGAGTTTTTCCTCTTTTTTCACAGACAGTTTCAGCTCCAGTTAGTTCTGAAGTTTCCCCAAAACACAAATGAACACCTAGAGGCTCTAATTTATCCATTAAGTTTCCAACCGTAGGGTTTGATGCAAGTCCAGATGTTGTATCTGACTCACCACATTTTACAGAAATCCATAAATCACTTATTGGTCTTTCCTCTCTCTGTTTTTCAGATGCCCAGATTGAAAATTCTTGAGCTTTTTTTGAAACTTTCGCAATTGTGTCAATATCTCCAACACCTTCAATACTAAAACCTTCAACTGGTTTTCCAGTTACTGCAATTGCATCTACAATTCTTTTAGTCCATTTAGGTTCAATACCAATAACTATTACTGCTGCAACATTTGGATTTCTACCTGTCCCAATCATTGTTCTAAAATGTAATTCTAAATCAGCACCAAATTGCAATCTTCCATAAGAATGAGGTAATGCGATTGTACCTTTAATATTATTTGCAACTGCTTCTGCACAAGCGTTTGAAATATCATCTACAGGAAGTATTATCACATGGTTTCTTGTTCCAGATCTGCCGTCTTCTCTTTTATAACCTAAAAATGTTTTTGGAATTTCCATCCTACCACTTCTTTGTTTTTACATTATGAACATGAACGTGCTCACCTTTTTTAATCGATTTAACTACCTTACCAATATCGTGTCCATATTTTAAAATCGTATCACCTTCTTTTAGGTCAATCATTGCTATTTTATGACCTAGTGGAATTTCATCCTTTGATTGAATTTGAACAGATTTATCATTCTCCATAACCCAACAATTACAATCTTGGCTTGGTGTGATTTTTTCTATGACAACTACGCCTACATTATCTTTTTCGTCATGAATTATTATATCTGTATTAGCCATTGTGACGATTTCTTTGTTTGAAATTTGCAACAACTTATATATTAATCGGGCTCTTTAACAATTAAAAAATAGAATTTAGGACATCATTACTATGACTAAAATGACAACCGAAGAAGCTTTTGTAAAAGTTCTTCAGATGCATGGCATAGAACATGCTTTTGGAATAATTGGGTCTGCGTTCATGCCAATTTCAGATATTTTTCCTTCAGCAGGAATTACTTTTTGGGATGTAGCACACGAAACGAATGGAGGATTGATTGCGGATGGATACACTAGAGCGACAGGAAAAATGTCAATGGTCATTGCACAAAACGGACCAGGAATAACAGGTTTAGTTACACCGATCAAAACTGCATATTGGAATCACACACCTTTACTTTTAGTAACACCACAAGCCGCAAACAAAACTATGGGACAAGGTGGATTTCAAGAAGTCGAACAGATGAATTTATTCAAAGACATGGTTTGTTATCAAGAAGAAGTTAGAGACCCTTCTAGAATGGCAGAAGTTTTAAATAGAGTTATTGAAAAAGCATTCAGAGGATCAGCCCCTGCACAAATAAATGTACCAAGAGATTACTGGACACAAGTAATTGATATTGAATTACCTCCAATTGTAAGATTTGAAAGACAAGGTGGAGGAAAGGATGCAATTGATAGAGCAGCAAAATTATTATCTGATGCAAAATTTCCAGTCATATTATCAGGAGCAGGTGTAGTAATTGGTGGAGCCATAGAAGATTGTAAAAAATTAGCTGAAAAATTAGATGCCCCGGTTTGTAATGGATATCAACACAATGATAGTTTTCCAGGAAGCCATCCTTTAGCAGTTGGACCATTAGGTTATAATGGATCTAAAGCGGCAATGGAATTAATCTCAAAAGCTGATGTAGTTTTAGCATTAGGCACAAGACTAAATCCATTTTCAACTCTTCCAGGTTATGGAATAGATTATTGGCCAAAAGATGCAACTATAATTCAAGTAGACATGAATCCTGATAGAATTGGATTAACAAAAAAAGTTACAGTTGGAATTTGTGGAGATGCAAAATTAGTTTCACAACAAATTTTACAAAAACTTTCATCAAATGCTGGAGATAACAATAGAGATGAAAGAAAAAATTTAATACACAAAACAAAATCAGCATGGCTACAAACTCTTACTAGCTTAGATCATGAGGACGATGATCCAGGGACTGTTTGGAATAAAGAAGCAAGAGAAAGAGATTCAGACCGAATGTCTCCTCGACAAGCATGGAGAGCAATCCAAGTTGGAATGCCAGATGATGTAATTATTTCAAGTGATATAGGAAATAATTGTGCAATTGGAAACGCTTATCCAACGTTTGAAAAAGGACGAAAGTATTTAGCACCTGGATTATTTGGGCCTTGTGGATATGGTTTTCCGTCAATTTTAGGAGCAAAAATTGGTTGCCCTGATACACCAGTAATTGGTTTTGCAGGTGATGGTGCATTTGGAATATCTATGAACGAGATGAGTTCGTGTGCAAGAAAAGAGTGGCCAGCAATTACAATGGTTATTTTTAGAAATTATCAGTGGGGTGCAGAAAAAAGAAATTCAATATTATGGTTTGATGATAATTTTGTTGGAACAGAACTTGATCCAGAATTAAGTTATGCAAAGGTAGCAACTGCTTGTGGTTTAAAAGGGGTCACTGTTAAAACAATGGAAGAAACTACAGCTGCAATTAAACAATCTTGTGAAGATCAAAAACAAGGAATTACAACATTTATCGAAGTTATCTTAAATCAAGAATTAGGTGAGCCGTTTAGAAGAGATGCAATGAAAAAACCTGTTCGTGTAGCTGGAATTAAAAAAGAGGATATGAAACCTCAAAAATCACTCTCAAATTAATTAAACAAATTTTATGATTATGTATATTATATATACATAATATATAATTTTATAATCTTAAATTTTGAGACTAATTAATGACAATAGCTGTGTTTGGATAAATCAACTTCAAACTAGGAATAACACTAAATCATTATCAGAAAATTTAATTTGTGATTATCTTATAGTTGGAGCTGGATATACTGGTTTATCTGCAGCTAGGAAACTTTCTGAAATTAAAAGAACATCAAAAATTATAGTTGTAGATGCACAATTGGCAGGCGAAGGTGGTAGTGGGAGAAACTCTGGTTATTTAGTGGATACAACATTGAATGATGGATTTACGTCAAATAAAGATATTAACAATTATAAAACTAAAACGAAAATTTATGATTTAGGTATTAAAACAGTCAAAAAGTATATTAAAGAATTTCAAGTAGATTGTGATTGGAACGAATGTGGAAAATATTTTGCATCTTCAAATCTAAAAGATGAAGATAAAGCTCAAATATTTAGCAAACTTTTAAATGAACTGGGTTTTCAAAATGAAGTATTAGATAAATCAAAACTTAAAAATAGATTAGGAACTTCTTTTTACAAAATTGGAGTTTATACAAAAGGTGGAATACTTTTGAATCCTGCAAAATTAGCAAGGTCTATGTTGGGTACTTTACCAGATAATATTGAATTATATGAAAATACAGAATTATTAAATTGGAAAAAAGTTACAAATAATATTGAGTGCCAATTTGAAAAATATCAAATTAAAGCAAAAAAAATTATATTTTGTACTAATGGGTTTTTAAAATCATTAAACATAAAAAAAAATTTTAGTTTTCCAATAACTTTAACAGCTAGCATGACACGTCCTCTAACAGAAAATGAATTTAAAGAAATAGGGTCTCCAAAGGAGTGGGGCGTTTTACCAATTAGACCAATGGGAGCAACCATTAGAACTACTAAAGATCGTAGAATTTTAATTAGAAACACTGCTGAGTTAAAAAACCCTTGTTCAATGGAAATCTCAAAATTGAATAAAAGGTCTAAATTACACCTTACTGGAATAAAAAAAAGATTTCCAAATTTACCTGATAATATTATCGAAAACAGCTGGTCTGGTATTGTTTGCAGAAGTGGTAACAGTTCACAAATTTTTGAAAAAATTGATAATAATATTTATGCTGCAGGTTGTTACAATGGCTCAGG
>JGI24820J26691_1000310_pt1 | contig 14331 bp, 15 predicted proteins | sample METZYME_5_50m_FD_26691 | JGI IMG/M metagenome (IMG submission 26691) | reverse complement strand
AGAGCGAGATATATTTAGTTGAGGGAGAGTCTGCAGGGGGTTCTGCAAAGCAGGGAAGAGATAGGCATTTTCAAGCTATCTTACCCCTCAAAGGAAAAATCTTGAATGTAGAAAAAGCGAGATTGGATAAAGTTTTGTCATCTGAAGAAATTATTATTTTGATCTCTGCTTTAGGTTGCGGAATCAAAGGAGAAGATTGGCAAGAAGATAAGCTTAGATATCATAGAATAATAATAATGACAGACGCTGATGTCGATGGTTCGCATATAAGGACGTTACTCCTCACGCTCTTTTATCGTCAAATGCCAGAACTTATCGAAAAGGGTTATATATACATTGCTCAACCTCCCCCTGTACAAACTAAAGAAAGGCAAACAAGAAACCTATGTTAAAGACGATTCTGAGTTGCGAGAGCTTCTGGTGGCAGAGATACTCGATGATGCCAAACTTGTCCTAAATAAGAAAGGCGAATCCATAACTGGACAAGCCCTGGGTAAATTTATAAGCCAACACGAAAAAGTTCAGAATATTCTGAAAGGATTAACACACATATATCCTGTTGAAATGTTAGAGGGCATAAAACATACACCCGTGTTAAAGAGTCTTGATGAGGAGAAAGAAGTAAAAAAATGGTCAGCGAGCCTTGAGAAATATCTTAACTCAAGAGCTGGGCAAGGGTCTAATTGGAAGGTTAAGGTTAAAAACATCGAAAATTCTTCTGATTTTGAGCCGAAGGTAACACTGTTGAAACACGGCACTGAATCAAATTGGTCCCTTAATAAAAGCTTTTTTAGATCAAAGGCGTACAAAGATATAGCAATGCATGGTGCAGATATGTCTGATATGTTCAACAAAGAAAGTTATTTTGAAATAAATGGCAAGAAGATACCTGTCGACAATTTTGCTCATGCATTAGAAGAGGTTCTTCAGATATCAGAAAGATCATTCACTAAGTCCAGATACAAAGGACTGGGTGAAATGAATGCTGAACAATTATGGGATACAACAATGAATCCTGACATGAGGATTCTAGGCCAAGTTAGCATTGAAGACGCGCTTGCAGCGGACGAACTTTTTCATGCTTTAATGGGAGACGAAGTTGAGCCAAGAAAAGATTTCATAGACGAGAATGCCAAGCTAGTTGTTAACTTGGATGTTTAGTTGCTAACTTCAAATTGTCCTCTGTCCATTTCTTGACAAGGTTAGCCGACTCTCTAGAGTCTTGAACATAAAATGGCTCTCCTACTATTAATTTTATTGTCCCCGGCTTTTTCAAAAATCTATGTGCGGGCCAACAACTTCCAGAGTTGTGACAAAGTGGTAAAACCTTAACTTTATTTCTTTTAGCCAATTCAAAACTGCTCCTTGCGTAGCTCCCAACTCTTCCAGCTTTCACTCTCGTTCCTTCAGGAAACAGCAAAACGAACATACCCTTTCCAAGCCTTGCCGATCCTTCTTCTAAGGTTTTAATTATCGCTTCTTTAGGTTTTTTTCTGTTTATGGCTATTGGATTTAGCAATTTCATTGCCCATCCCCATAGAGGTATAAATAANAGTTCTCGTTTTAAAAGAGTGCAAAGTGGGTGAAATAAATATTGCATTGAGAAGGTTTCCCACTGACCTTGATGGTTGGACACTATCACACAAGGCTCTTTGGGCATATTCTCTTTACCAATGATTTCGACTTCAATATTACAAGTCAAATGCAAAAACCAATTAGCAAATTTTGGCCATAGTGAGAAAAGNCTTAATCTGTTATCCAGGCTTATAAATGGTCCAATAATGCATGCAAGAAGACTGGCTAAAACACCCGAGCTTATATACCCAACATAAAAAATTATAGATCTAACAACAATCATCTTTTGAGTTGATGATAAATTCTGCTGCTTTGAGTAGATTGTCGAAACAGTGATCACTCGGTGGGCAATTTTCTGTTTCTAACACTTTCTCACCGTACCCTCCTGTTTGTATGAGCAAAGGAATTGAGCCATGACTAATTCCAGCCAAAATGTCTGATTCTTTGTCGCCAACAAAATACTTCCCTTGAAGGTTAACTCCTANGACCTGTTCAATTTCTATCAATAATCCCGTCTTCGGTTTACGACATCCACACAAACTCTCAGGTGCGTGAGGGCAGTAAGCTATGTGTTCAATATTTCCACCAACTTTTTTTAAAAGATTAATCATGTGCTGATGTATCGCTTCTAATTCTATTTCACTGATTATTTTCTTTTCTATACAGGCNTGATTGGTCGCAATTGCTACCCCATATCCATTTTGATTTAACAACGCAATNGCTTCAAGGCTACCCTCTATAGGTTTAAATTCGTTTGGATTTGTCACATAAGTCATTAGATCAACATTAATGACTCCATCTCTGTCTAAGATAACAATGTCTTGCATTATCGGCTAAATACGATAATTTTCNTGTAAATATGTTCTAACTTCTTCTAAATGAACTCTTTCTTGTTTCATGCTNTCTCGGTCTCTTATAGTTATTGTACTATCTTCAAGAGTTTGGAAATCGACGGTGATACACGCAGGTGTCCCAATTTCGTCATTTTTTCTGTAGTTTTTGCCGATGTTTCCTGTATTTTCCAATAATACCCTTCCATCTATAGTTTTTTGAAGTTGATTTTTTACATCCATTGATTTTTCTACAATAGATAATTCATTCTTTTTTAATGGCATAACAGCAACTTTTATAGGNGCTAAATGCGGNTTTAAGGCTAAAACAATCCTTTCGTTTCCATTTTCAAGGCTCTCTAATCGATAGGCTTCATTGAGTATTGCCAAAAACCCTCTATCAACGCCCGCAGAAGGCTCAATCACGTAAGGAACTATCCATTCTTTAGTTTCAAGATCTTGCACAGCCAATTTAGCGTTAGATTGTGTGTTTTCAGAAACTTTTGCGCTTATATTTAGATCTCTTTGCCCTTTGGTATGTGATCCTAGGTCGAAATCTGTTCTATTTGCAATACCTTCAAGCTCNTCAAGGCCATGGGGATATCTATACATGATATCTACTGTTGCTTTAGAGTAGTGTGCTAATTCATCAGGCGGAACATGATATAGCTCAATACTATCTCCCTTGATACCTTGATCTTCCCACCATTGAATTCTTATGTCGGTCCATTTTTTATGCCAATCTTCATCCTCTCCAGGATTAACAAAGAATTCAAGTTCCATTTGCTCGAATTCACGAACTCTGAATATAAAATTCCTTGGAGTTATCTCATTTCTAAAAGCCTTGCCCATTTGAGCAATGCCAAACGGAAGTTTGTGTGGTGTCGAGTCCAAGATATTTTTAAAATTGGTAAAAATGTTTTGTGCAGTTTCAGGTCTCAAGTAAGCAAAAGAATTGTCATCCTCTACAGGACCCACATTAGTTTTGAACATGAGATTAAAGTTTCTAGGTTCTGTAAGGTCTTCTTCTTTGCAATAGTCAGGAACTTGGTCTGCCCTAAATCTTTCTCCACAAGACTTGCAATCAACCAATGGATCAGTGAATGTGTCTTCGTGCCCTGAATATTTCAAAACTAAACGATTTGTCAGAATGGAGGAGTCCAATCCTTCTATGTCATCTCTTTCATAAATCATAGATTTCCACCATGATTTTTTTAGGTTATTTTTGAGTTCAACACCAAGAGGACCATAATCATATAGACCTTGAAGTCCTCCATAAATTTCGTTTGATTGAAATATAAAGCCTCTCCTTTTACAAAGCGAAACAAGGTCATCCATTGAGTGATTTTTCATATGGTTAGTAAGTACTCACTATTGTTAATTTATTTATAATATATTGATTTTTGATCTGTTCTCTTAAATTTTTTGTATTCCCATGAATATTGACTTGGAAATTTCATTATACATTTTTCAAACTCCAAATTCATTTTATCTACACCTTCCTGAATACCGTCTGATAAGAAAATAGAATCTTCGAAATGGATACAGAAGCCTTCGCCATTTTCTTTTCTTTCACAGAACATTAGGTGTGCAGCACAATTGGTTTTTTGTTGTAATTTTGGTAACAGAGTCATCGAATATATTTCCTTACCAAAAAACCTTGAGAAGATTCCATGATCTTTTTTCGGAACTTGATCAGAAGCAATAGCAACTACATTTCCCTCTCTTAAAGATTTTAAAATTTCTCTAATACCTTGGGTGCTGATATCGACCATTCTCACCCCGAGGCTGTTTCTATATTTACGGATAGCAAAATCTAGGTATTTGTTTTTTGGTTTTGTAAAAGGAATGATGCATTTTGTATTTCTTCCCAAAAAATTAATCAAGATCTCAATATTTCCTAAATGAGGGGTAAAAAGTACTACACCATTTCCTTTCTCAATTGAATTTTCGATAGATTTAAAATTCCTTACATCTATAAGGTTATTATCAATAACATAGCCTGGCTTACTCCAAGCAATACCGCTTTCAAGTATATTCATCGAACTCTGAAATAAGCTTTCTTTAAGAAGCTTTTTTATATCGTAAGTTTCCAAATTTGGGAAAACCAGACTTAGATTCGCTTCTGTTATTTTTTTGTGTTTGTTAGGAATAATATAAAACAAGAATGACATTACCTTTCCAAGAAAGAAAAGATATTTATATGGAATAATACAGAGCGCTTTTAAGGAAGCACCAATAATTATATTTAAAGGTGACATATGTTGCTTAATTTCTCCAAAACGCAGGTGTAAACAACAAAAGTAAAGTAAATATTTCGAGCCTTCCTAACAGCATTGCCAAGCATAATGCTATCTTCGAACCATCAGTTATATCTTTATAATTTTCAGAAACCATACCTAATCCAGGGCCAAGGTTATTAAGAGTTGCCCCTACAGCAGAAAAGGAAGTCAAGAAATCATTATTTTGAGATAGGAGAATCATAAGTATAAATAAGAAGGTAGCCACATACACTGCAAAAAACCCCCAAACCGACTCAGAAACTTTTGGATCTAGGGTTTTTTTACCAAATTTTATCGTCACAATGGCATTAGGATGTATAAGTTTTGTTATTTCACTCGAACCCTGTCGAATTAATATAAGCGCCCTAATAACTTTTATACCTCCACCTGTAGAGCCTGCGCAAGCACCTATAAAGGCAGCTACTAATAGCATTATTGGAACGAAGAGAGGCCAATTTGAGTAATTAGATGTAAGAAAGCCGGTAGTTGTTCCTATAGACACAGCTTGAAAGACACTATCAACGACCATATCGTCATAGATTCTGTCACTAAAGTATAAGGTGAGAAATGTTATAAATGCTGTAGTTGTAAGTAATGATAAATAGAGTTTTACCTCAGAGTCGTAGAAATAGTGCAGAACCCTTCTCTTTGTCCAAGCTAAATAATGAAGAGCAAAATTAATGCCTGAAATTATCATAAATATGATGGCTGTCCACCTCAATCCACTATTATTAAAATAAGCAAAACTTTCATCATGAGTTGAAAAGCCCCCTATAGATATTGTGGAGAAAGCATGACTTACTGCGTCAAACCAACTCATGCCAAAGAACTTGTAGAGAATAGAGCAAGCAATTGTCATTGTAAGGTAAACAAACCATAAGGCTTTTGCCGTTTCAGTTATCCTTGGAGTCATTTTAGAGTCTTTTAAGGGCCCCGGCGTTTCAGCTTTATAAAGTTGCATTCCACCAACACCAAGAAGTGGAAGAACCGCAACAGCTAAAACAATAATTCCCATACCACCAAGCCATTGAAGTAACTGACGATAAAACAATAAAGATTTTGGCATTTCATCCAGACCAATGAATACTGTAGCACCGGTTGTAGTAAGGCCTGATATTGACTCAAAAAGTGAATCAATGTAGTCAACTCCCTCTAAATTCGCATTATAGAATGGAATAGAACCGAAAAATCCTAGAACAGTCCAGAAAAAAATAGTGATAATGAATCCATCTTTTGTTCTTAAATCACCGTTTTTTTCTGAAGCAAGAAAAAACAGAAAAGATCCAACTAAAAAAGTTATAAAACCTGTAGATATAAAGTTATAAACCAGGTCCTTTTCATTTAGGAAATAAGCCAGAAACCCAGGAATAAACTGTGCCAAACTGAAAATCATTAGAAGAGTCCCTAAAATTCTAGTGGTATAGGGGAATTTCATTTCTAATTTGGCGAAAAGGTTTCTTTTACTTGTTTAATGGCTTTTTTATCCGTAAGAAAAATTATAACATGATCGTTCTCCCTCAAATGTACGTGATCATGCGCTATTTTACCCTTATTGTCTCTTATTATCGCCCCAATAGTTGCTCCTTCAGGTAATGAAATTTCGCCCAATTCTTTTCCTACACTACCCTCTTTTCCTGAAGGTGATTCTTTTGCTATTGCCTCTATGGCTTCTGCAGCACCTCTTCTTAGCGAATGCACTTTTACAACATCTTTCCCTTCGATCTCAGCAAGAAAAGTACCAATTGTTATTTGAGAGGGCGCAATGGCAATATCGATACCCTTGTCTTGAACAAGATCTACGTAAGCGGGATTGTTAATTAAGGCAACCACTTTATGTGCGCCCATATCTTTAGCGAGCAGGCATGACATAACATTTGCTTCATCATCATCTGTGACTGCTGCAAAAACGTCAGTTCCTTCAATATTTTCTTCGTGAAGCAGATGTTTGTCACAAACATTTCCTTCTAAAACAATTGTTTGTGATAGTTTCTCAGATAGTCTTTTTGCCCTTTCGTGATTCGCATCAATAATTTTTACTCTATGGTTGCCTTCAATTCTCTTAGCAAGCCTACTGCCAATTTTTCCTCCTCCAGCAATAATTATATTTTTATAGGGTTCCTCTTTTTTTCTCATCTCATTTACAACTTTCGAAGCTTCTCCTTTCTTTGAGATAAAAAATACCTCATCACCAGCTCTTATTGTAGTTTGCCCTGTTGGAACAATTGACTGCCCATCCCTAAATATGGCAGCAACTCTAGAATCAACTTTAGGCATATGTTTTTTTAGGTCTGCAATTTCATGGCCTATCATGGGACCACCGTCAACCGCTTTCACGGCAACCAGATTAAGTTCGCCTTCTCCGAATTCCATTACCTGAAGAGAACCAGGAACTTCTATGAGTCCCTCAATGTGATCTGTGATAAGTTGCTCTGGACTAATGTGTATATCGACAGGTATGACCCCTGAATCCATTGCCTCTTTAGTTTTACCTTTCAGATAAGAGATTTCCCTTACTCTTGCAATTGTTTTTACTGACTCATTAAGAACCTTAGATATCATGCATGAAACAAGATTGATTTCATCGCTAGCCGTCACTGCAACAACCATATCAGCATCATTAATACCTGCATTTACCAAAATATTTGGGTAAGAGGCATTCCCTAAAATAGTTTTAATGTCGGCTTCTTCTTCAAGCTTTGTGAGTCTGGCACCATCGTTGTCTACGATTGTTAAGTCGTTCTCTTGAGACAAAAGGTTAGCTAGAGTGCTACCTACAGCCCCGGCCCCCAAAATGACTATTTTCACAAGTTTATGTTAGACAATTTTTCCGATTATAGTCTTATTTTAAGATTAGAAAATATTTATTGAGTTTTGTATGAGAAATTTTTTGATTTTGTAATTACATCTTTATAAGCAGATATAAACTCTTTGCCGGTAACTTTTTTTCTTCCTTCAATTTGAAGTATATTTATTTTTATTCTCGTATCATTTTTACAGGCCACTGTGAGTGTCTCATCACTTAAATCAATTAAGCCNGGTTTTGAGGATTCTGAAGAAACTGTCTCTGATACGTCGTGAATTTTCACCCTTTTATTATTCAAAAAAGTAAAAACACCATACTTCTCTGAAAGCGCATTAACTTTTTTAACCAGCTCACTTGAGCTTGTATTTACCCAATCAATCTGAAGGTCTTGTTTTTTTATTTTAGGAGCCAGAGAAAAATTATCGTGATCTTGCTCTATGCTTTTTGCTTGTCTATTTTTTATTCTATTGAGAAACGGAACTAAATTTTTTTTGCTAAGTTCAATGAGCTTTTTCTCTATATCCGACAACTTATCATTTGGTTCGATTATACATTCGTGCATCTCATATACCGGTCCCTCATCTAACCCCTCAGTCATTTTCATATAGCTCAAACCGGTTTTTTTATCGCCATTCATAATAGAGTATTCCATTGGAGACGCACCCCTCCACTTTGGTAACAGGGAGCCATGTACGTTGATGCAGCCGATTGTTGGAATATCTAATATTTTTTTTGGAATAATGAGACCATAAGCCACAACAACTATTAGGTCTGGCTTTATTTCTTTTATTTTTTGGACTGAATCTGAATTCTTAAGAGACATGGGCTGGAATAAGTCGAACCCTTTTTTTAAGGACATTTCTTTAACCGGAGAAAGTGAAATCTTTTTTCCTCTTCCTGAAACTCTATCTGGTTGGGTTAAAACACAAGAAATAGGAAAATCCGAATCTATCAGCATCTCAAGATGCCGGGCCGCAAAATTTGGAGTTCCTGCAAAAACTATATTCACTTTAAACCTTAGTTTTTAAAAGCTTTTTTCTAATCATTTCTCTTTTAACGCTGGAGATAAAATCAACCATAAGCTTACCATTAAGATGATCTATCTCGTGTTGCACTACTACTGCCATAAGATCCTCTATTTCATCCATTTGTCTTTGGCCATTCAAATCGGTGAATGATACTTTAACTTTACTTGGCCTTTTAACTTCTTCATAAAATCCCGGTATGGATAGACATCCCTCAGAGTATGACTTTTTTTCAGGATTCAGTATTTCCACTATTTCTGGATCTATAAAAACTCTTGGCTCTGTTTTATCAGGACTTATGTCTATTACAAATACCCTTTTGTGAATGTTGACTTGTGTGGCAGCAAGCCCAATACCTGAGCCTTCATACATTGTTTCTAACATATCCTCAGAAAGTTTTTTGATAGATTCATCAACTACTCCAACCGGCTCGGCTACCGTCCTAAGTCTTGGATCAGGGAAAATAAGAATTTTTAGTAATGACATTATTTAATTTTAATCATATTAGTATACAATTTTTGTTTTGGAGAAAATTGTGTCAGTAACAGTATCAATACTTATAGGATCGGAATCGGATTTAGACTTAGCCAATAAATGTTCAGAAACTCTGGACTCTCTTTCAATAACAAATTCCATACAAGTCCTCTCTGCTCATAGAACTCCCGGACTCCTCGAATCTCATATAAGAGAGTGCGAAGGTGGGGGAACAAAAGTTTTTATTGCCATGGCCGGTTTAGCAGCTCATTTGGCTGGCGCTGTTGCCTCTAAAACTGTCTTACCGGTAATTGGCGTACCTGGAGATGGAGGGCCATTGAGTGGAATGGATGCATTATTATCTACAGTTCAAATGCCAAAAGGAATTCCTGTTGCAACTGTAGCAATCGGTTCTGCTGGAGCAATCAATTCTGCATATCTTGCGGCACAAATGTTAGGTATAGAATCTGAATCAATCAGAGCCGCCCTTTTAAAAGTCAGAGAAGATGGAGTAGAGGCCATCATTGAGTCCAATAAGAAGCTTGCCGATGCTTAGCTAAATGGGCTCAATTGGGTCAATCCTTGAGTATTTGCAATCTGGGGAAACAATAGCTTACCCAACAGAAGGAGTCTGGGGACTGGGTTGCGATCCATCAAACACTGATGCAATCAAAAAATTATTAAATCTAAAAGGGCGTTCAAAAGACAAAGGATTGATTCTGATTGGCTCGCAGTTTGAGCAGTTTAAAAACTTTGCTTATGTTGAAGACTTTAAAGAAAAACTGATGTCTAAATGGCCCGGACCTCACACTTGGCTTGTTCCAGCTAAAGAAAACTTGAGTGACTATATTAAGGGTGAAAATGAAAAAGTTGCTTTAAGGCTAACGAATCATATATCTGTATGCAGATTATGCGACTCTTTTGGAGGTCCAATAGTCTCAACTTCTGCAAACAAGGAGGGCCACCCAACACTTAATAATCCGAAAGAAATTTTAGAGAGCTTTCCAGAAGTAAAGTGCCTTAAGGGCGATCTCGGAGGACTTGCTAGACCCTCAACTATACAAGATGTAATCACAGATATGGTCATCAGATAGCTATGCCAATTTCAAAAAAATTTGCGGTCGTTGGCAACCCTATTAATCATTCTCTATCTCCGAGAATTCATAATATATTTGCAAGGGAATTTGATTTAGACATCTCCTACGACGCTTTATGCATTGAGCCAGAAGAATTTGAGCTCTCCATAACTAAGTTGTTTGAAAAAGGATACCATGGCTTGAATGTGACTCTGCCCTTGAAGGAGCTTGCTTTTGAATTTGCTGATAATTTATCTGAGGAGTCAGATTTATGTAGGTCAGTTAATACTTTGTGGATGAAAGGATCCACTCGATGCGCCGATTCTACCGATGGAAGAGGCCTCATAACTGATCTAAAAAACAAAAACATTATGCTCAAAAAAAAAGAAATTGTTATTTTGGGGGCTGGCGGCTCTGCTAAAGCAATAATCCCAAGCATACTTAGAGAGTCCCCTAAAAGGCTTACTATCATCAATAGAACATTCTCAAATGCGGAGCAAGTTGCAGACCAATTCTCTTCGTTGGAAGGAAATATAGATATTATTCCAATTTCAGAAAGTTTAAATTTTCAACCTGATCTTGTCTTAAATACTTCCTCGGCCGGTACTCTTGACCAGGATTTTAAGTTACCAGAAAACTTATTCGGAGATCATACGTGTGTTTATGACCTTTCTTATTCAAGAGGATTAACCCCTTTTATTGAAATTGCAGTTAATTCAGGCGTAAAAGATCACTTTGATGGTTTGGGCATGTTGATTGAGCAAGCCGCTTTGAGTTTTGAGATATGGACTGGACTAAATCCGAATACAAGCATCAATAGACATGAGATCATTTGAAGCTCTGTTTTTACTCAATTTACTTATACTTCTTAGCCTTTAAAGTATTGTTTGAGCTATTTGATTGGTTTAGAATACGTGCGCTGCAGCGTTCGCCCACCTAAAGGGTAAATATAAAAAATTTAATGTCTTATATTAAAAAAGTTTTAACAAAGTTAATCTTTGTGATGCCTTTGCTTGTCTCGGCGGCTGTTTTCGCAGAAAGCTCAGATTACAACATGTCGGTTGGCGTGACGGAAGTGAGCAAAAGTATTTTCGAACTACACATGGTGATTTTTTGGATATGTGTAGCTATAGGTGTAATAGTTTTCTCGATCATGTTTTGGTCTTTATGGAAATATAGAAAATCAAAAGGCGCTGTTGCTGCAGATTTCGACGATAACTTTTGGTTAGAGATAGGTTGGACAGTCGCAGCAACCTTGGTTCTTGTCTGGATGGCAGTACCTTCAACGCAGGTAATGGTTGAGGCTTATGACGACGCAGAAGGCGAAATTAATATCTTAATAACTGGACACCAATGGAAATGGCATTACGAATACCTAGAAGATGAAGTTGGGTTTTTCAGCAACCTTTCTACTAGCCAAGAGCAAATTGATGGTGAAGTTCCAAAAGGGGAGTTTTATTTAAGAGAAGTTGATGAGCCCCTCGTAATTCCTACAAATACAAGGGTAAGGTTTTTGATTACTGGAAATGACGTCATTCATTCTTGGTGGGTTCCCGATTTTGCTGTAAAACAAGATGCTATTCCCGGATTTATAAATACTGCATGGACAAATGTTCCTGAACCTGGAATTTACAGGGGTGCTTGTACTGAGTTGTGTGGCATAAAGCATGCTTTCATGCCTGTTGTCGTAAGGGTGGTGGAAAGAGAAGAATATGATGATTTCATAGCTCAAAAGGTTACACTCGCAGAAGCTGAAAGACTTTTAACATCAAAAAACTGGACCAAAGAAGAGCTCATGGAAAGAGGAGAACAATTTTACAATACTAACTGCGCTGCTTGTCATCAGGCTAATGGTGCGGGGATACCACCAGTATTTCCTGCTTTGGTTGGTAGCCAGGTGGTTATGAGCGATAGTGCAAAACAGATTGAAATTCTAATGGAAGGAGTTCAAGGGTCGGCTATGGCTGCTTTTGGAGATTCTTACAGTGAAATAGACATCGCCGCTGTGATAACTTATACAAGGCAGGCTTGGTCTAATGGCGATAACGGCGACGGAGTTATCGTTACTCCCAAGGATATAGTTGATTACAAGAATAAAATAGATTTATAAAAGGATTGATAAATGAGTACAGTAGTTGAAACACATGATCACGGTCACCACGGACCTGCTAAGGGTTTATCTAGGTGGCTTTTTACAACTAACCATAAAGACATAGGAACTCTTTATTTGTGGTTCAGTTTTATTATGCTGTTCACAGGCGGAGCAATGGCAATGGTCATAAGGGCCGAGTTATTTCAGCCGGGATTACAAATAGTACAGCCCGAATTCTTTAATCAGATGACCACAAATCATGGCCTGATAATGGTATTCGGAGTCATTATGCCAGCCTTTGTAGGACTGGCTAATTGGATGCTTCCTATCCAAATAGGAGCACCAGATATGGCCTTACCTAGATTGAATAATCTGAGTTTCTGGCTTTTACCGATGGCGTTCGGGATCCTCATATCAACTCTTTTCATGCCGGAAGGAGGACCAAATTTTGGATGGACGTTTTACGCTCCGCTATCTACTACCTATGCTCCATCAACAGTTAATTTCTTTATATTTTCAGTTCACGTAATGGGTGTTTCCTCAATATTAGGTTCAATAAATATAATAACCACAATTTTTAATATGAGGGCTCCTGGCATGACCCTTATGAAAATGCCTTTATTTGTATGGAGTTGGTTGATAACTGCTTACCTTTTAATAGCAGTGATGCCTGTATTAGCAGGAGTCGTAACGATGATGTTAATGGACATCAATTTTGGTACGAGTTTTTTTAATGCTGCAGGTGGTGGAGACCCTGTTTTGTTCCAGCATGTTTTTTGGTTTTTTGGCCATCCTGAGGTTTACATAATGATATTGCCAGCCTTCGGTGTTGTCTCTCATATAATCGAGACTTTTTCACGGAAGCCCATTTTTGGTTATGAGTCTATGGTTTATGCAATGGCCTCAATTGCGATCTTATCCTTCGTGGTTTGGGCTCATCATATGTTCACAGTTGGAATGCCATTGGCTGGAGAGCTATTCTTTATGTATTCAACAATGTTGATTGCTATCCCAACCGGAGTAAAAGTTTTCAATTGGGTCGCAACAATGTTTAGGGGCTCTATAACTTTTGAAACGCCCATGTTGTTTTCTATAGCCTTTGTGGCTTTATTTACAATTGGCGGTTTCTCAGGTTTGATGTTGGCAATAGTTCCAGCTGATTTCCAATATCATGATACTTATTTTGTTGTTGCACATTTTCATTACGTCTTAGTGCCAGGTGCGCTCTTTGGAATTATTGCTGCCACTTATTATTGGTTACCTAAATGGACAGGTAACATGTATGACGAGACTTTAGGTAAGCTACATTTTTGGCTTACATTTATCTCTGTCAACATAACCTTTTTCCCAATGCATTTTGTAGGTCTTGCAGGTATGCCTAGAAGATATCCTGACTATGCCCTTCAGTTCGCTGATTTCAACGCCATAATAAGTGTTGGGGCATTCATGTTCGGACTTACGCAGCTTTTATTCTTATTTATAGTCATTAAAACTATTAGGGGTGGAAAGCAAGCAAGTCCAGAAGTTTGGGAGGGTGCAGGAGAGTTAGGCCTGGAGTGGACATTAAGTTCTCCGGCTCCTTATCACTCATTTAGTATTCCTCCACAGGTTAAGTAAATTGGAAACAAAAAGTACATTAAGAAATTTAGTAGGCATAGTTGTAGGCATGTTCGCCTTTGGATGGTTACTTGTTCCAATGTACGACGTATTCTGTGAGATTACTGGACTTAATGGAAAAGTTACAGGACCTAGTTTTTTGAGTGAAGAATCAAAGGCCATAACCGAGCAAAGAGAACTTTTAGTTCAATTTATGACCCATAACAACGAATCTATGCCTTGGTTCTTTGATTCAGAGAAATCACAAATGAGAGTTTTAACCGGTAATCAATATGAAGCAACTTTCGTCTTCCATAATACAACTTCTAAAGAAATGGTAGGGCAGGTAATTCCCAGCGTTTCACCTGGAAGAGGCGCAGAATATTTTCATAAGACAGAATGTTTTTGCTTTGAACAACAAGTTCTGGCTGCAGGAGAAAGAATTGAATTACCAGTTAGGTTCATAATAGACCCCGCATTACCAAAAGAAATTGGTTCGCTAAGTTTGGGATACACTCTTTTTGACATAACTGATAGAGTGAAATCGGAGAACAAATTAGCTAATTTATAACTAGGGG
>JGI24820J26691_1000309_pt1 | contig 14357 bp, 16 predicted proteins | sample METZYME_5_50m_FD_26691 | JGI IMG/M metagenome (IMG submission 26691) | reverse complement strand
TATTAAATTATAAGAATAGTTTTTCATTCATTAAATTCATGAAATATGCATTATTAAGCTTAATAATGATGCATTTAACAGGTATAATATATTTAATCGTCCAATTGTTAATATTTAACAAACAGAATCTAATATTTTACAATATTGGACTATTTACATTGAGTAAATTTCCATTTCAAATTGTTACTTTATTCCCAATCTTTTTATCTATTAGACTAATAAATAAGTTAAAAGATTAGTAAAATGAGAATGATTTTTAGTAGATTTAAATATTTAATTGTAATAAGTATTTTATGCTTTCTAGATCAGTATAGTAAAGTATATATAAGTTTGAATATTAATAAATTAATAAACAAGGACTTATTAATACTTACAATAGAATATATTCGTAATTATGGAGCAGCATTTAATATCTTAAGTGGAAGTAGATTATTTCTATCTTTAATAAGTATAATTTCAACGATTATATTAATGTATTTAATATTTATAAGAGAAGATAAACGTATTAATAAATATGGTTTATCATTTATAGTTGCGGGGAGTATTGGTAATGGTGTAGATAGAATCTTTTATGGCTACGTAATAGATTTTATAAAGATTAAATTCGTAGATTTTCCAGTTTTTAATATTGCAGATATAGCTATAAATATAGGAATTTTAGTCATGATAATAAATTACTTTAGATACAGGCGTTAATTTGATGAAAAGATATTTCATAAATTATAATAAATACATAATTCCCTTATTAATTATCTATCTAATAATTAATATTATAAAAAGTGTATTTAATATTTATTTCTTATTAATTTTATTTGTAATAGTTTTATTTATTTATAAAAGTAATAAGAGACTTTTTAAAAAAATAATACATAAAACCTTATTTAAAAACAAACTATATAAAATCAATAATAAAGTTGCAGCAGCAAAGAAAAGTCTAAAAGGTATTAATGAGATTATTTATCAAATAGAGAATAATGTAAATATTGAGATGATTAAATATGAAAAATTTAAGATTGAGAAACAACTTAATTCTTCAGATTACAATGTAATTCTCTTTGGTGCGGGATCATGTGGTAAAACGTCTATAGCCAGAGGATTACTTAAAAATATAGTAGGAGAAACTTCTCCTACCATTGGAACAACAAAGAATTCGAATATTTATAAAATTAATATTCCTTTCCTAAAAAGAGATATAAATATCATTGATACACCAGGGCTTTTTGAAGCATCTATTGAAGGAGAAAAAAGAGAAGAAAAAACTATTAAAAAAGCTTCAAAATCTGATCTAATAATATTTGTCATAGATCAAGATTTAAATAAATATGAACTTTATTTAATACAGCAGCTGTCTAAGATTGGTAAATCAATCATTATTGCTTTAAATAAATGTGATTTACGATCAAAAAATCAAAATGAAAGTATAAAGAAAAATATCCATAAACTAGTTAATGAATTTTCTAGTAAAACTAAAATAATATTTACGATTGCATCACCTCAAACAATTGCGAATGTTGGAAGCAGACCAAAAAAGAAAGATATTATTGTAGATGATTTACTGAATGCAATTATCGACACACTGGATAGTAATGGTGAAGAATTATTAGCAGACAATATACTTTTTCAGTGTAATAAATTAGGTTTAATTAGCAAAGATATAATAAATAGACAAAGGTATACTTCTTCAAAAAATTTAATTAATAGATATTCTTGGGTAACAAGCGGAGTAATATTTATAACGCCTTTGCCAGGAATAGATTTACTAGCAGCAAGTGTAATAAATATTCAAATGGTAATAGAAATTTCAAAAATATATGGAGCAAATTTAACAAAAGAAAGAGCATCAAAACTTACAAAATCCATAGTAAAAGTTTTAGCAACATTAGGAATTGTTAAAGGTGGAATGAATTTGTTTACTAATTTATTATCAACAAACTTCACCACTAGATTCATAAGTAAATCGGTTCAAGCTATAACAACTGCATGGATTATTAGAATTGTTGGACTTGCATTTGCACAATATTTTGAAAATAATCAAAGTTGGGGCGATGGAGGTATTAATGAAATAGTTCAAAATCTTTATGAGATAAACAAAAGAGAAGATATCCTAAGAGATTTTCTAAAGGAAGCTTTACGAAAGATCAATTTAAAGGAAAATTCCCCACATAAGAAACAATTACCCCCATATTCTCAGTTTGATTAATTAAATAATGATTTATGTTGTCGCGAAAATCAAAAAAACTAATGAATAAAAGATAGATAATACAAATAAATATTGAAATAATGCCGGTTATTTTAGCTATTAATTTTGGTCTATTCATACATTAAAGTTATTTAGGAAATCGGCCAAATCTGAGATGTGTAGAGTAGTAGTATTATAATTTCCAAACACTATTCTAAGATAATTTCTCCCTTTATAAAGTGGTCTAGAAATCATATAGTTTCTCTCCATTAGAGAATTCCTTGCCTCAAGAGTCCATTTGTTTGACTGATCAGTATTCATTTTCTTTGGTAAAAAAGATATTATATGTAAAGGCCCACTAAAGATTTCAAATTTATTTTCATCTAATTTTTCAATAAATATTGACTTTTTCAACAGTGACTCATTTAAAATATTTTCAATTCCCTCCATACCTAAAAACCTTAAACCAAGCCAAAGCTTTATTACTTCTGCTGGCCTAGAGCCTTGTACTCCTAATTCACCCCTGTTTATTACATCATCGGGGGAATCAATATAAGGAAGACCTGTTTCAAATGTATTTTTTAATGTATTAATATCTGACACAAGTAATAAAGATGAAGTCTTTGCGATTCCTAACAGTTTCTGAGGATTAATAGTTACAGAATTAGCATTACTAAAATTAAAATCTGTTATATTATCGAAGTTTTTGTCAGCTACTAAGAAAATCCCTCCTATAGACGCATCAATATGAAACCAAATATTTTTATCTTTACATAAATTACCTATTTCATTAATTGGGTCTAAGGCTCCTCGAAAAGTTGTACCAAAAGTTGCTACTACTGCAAAAATCTTTTTACCACTACTAATAATAGAATTAATTAATTTTATAAAAGATGGGATATTCATACTTCCATTTTTATCAGTATTAACAACACATATATTTCTATCTTCAATACCTAAGATTTTTGCGCATTTCTTAAAAGAAACATGAGCATCTTCACTTATTATTAAAACAGTTTCATTATTAAATGTTAATCCGGAGTAATGTTTTGCTGTTACAAGAGCATTTAGGTTATTTAAAGTACCACCACTAGCAGCAATGCCACCAGAATTCATATCAAATCCTATTTTTTTAGATAACCATTTACATAAATCATTCTCAAGTTTTGAAATACTTGGGGATAGTTCTTCTGCTAATAAATTATTATTTAAGCCAGAGGCTATTAAATCTCCAATTATAGAAATTGTTAAGGGAGGAGGATCTAAGTGTGCTAGAGATCCTGGGTGTGAGGGACAAAAGGATGAATATACTAAATCTTCAATTTCATCTAAAAGAATTTTTACATCAGAGCCATTCTTTTGAGGATAGGAAACTCTAAATCTTTTGTTAAAAGGGAGAGGAGATACTCTATTTGTATCTGAGTACCATTTACATAATAATTCCGAAGTTTTAATAAGAACATTTAATAATTCATCATTATTTCCTTTAATGGAAGGAAAATAATTTATGTGATCGTTGGTAATTTTTTCAGTCATTTATCAAATATTTAACAAAAAGGTTTTAAAGTATGTTTATGAGAAAACTAGTAAAAAATTTAAAAGATCCAATTAAAAACCAAAAAAAAACATACTTAAAATATAGTAAATGGATGAAAGTAGTGCTTAGGAGAGCGAGAGTTGTGGGGGAAAGAGAACTTCCAATCTCGGCTTTAATAATAGACCAAAAGGGCAGGTGTATTGGTAGGGGAAGTAATAAACGTGAAATAGATAAAGACCCATTAGGTCATGCAGAATTAATAGCATTACGCCAAGCAGCTTGGATAAGAAATGATTGGAGATTTAATGACTGTGTCATGATTGTAAATCTAGAACCATGCCAAATGTGTGCTGGAGCAATAATACAATCTAGAATGGGTAAAGTAATTTTTTCTGCAAGTGATTTTAAAAGAGGAGGGTTAGGAGGGACTATAGATTTATCAAAACATGAGAGTGCTCATCATAAAATGGAAATTATAAGCGGAATATTAGAAAAAGAATCTAGCTTACTAATTAAAAATTGGTTTAAAAAGCTGCGGAACGAAAAATAGAGAATTTTTTTAATTCTGTATCAAACAAATTTAATAATCTATCTACATTTTCATCAGTGGAATTGTATCCCATAAGACCGATTCTCCATATCTTTCCAGAAAGAGAACCTAAACCGTTTCCAATCTCAATGCCATATTCCTTCAGGAGATGATTTCTAAATAAATCCCCATCGACACCTGGTGGAATCTTGACTGTTGTTAAAGTTGGTAATCTAAATTCTTTAGGGACATGTAATTCTAAACCCAATTCAATTAATCCCTTACAAAGTTTTTCTGAATTCCTTATATGTCTTTCCCATATATTTTCTAATCCTTCATTAGCAATTAATCGTAAACCTTCTCTAATTGCATAGTTCATATTAACTGGGGCTGTATGATGGTAAACACGATCAGATCCCCAATATTTATTTAATAGTGAAAGATCTAAATACCAATTAGGAACCTTGGATTTTCTATTATTTAACTTATCTTCAGCTCTATTATTCATCGTAAATGGACTCAAACCAGGAGGACAACTCAAACCTTTCTGGCTACAGCTATATGCAAGATCAATTTTCCAGTCATCAACTAAAAGCTTTACTGCACCAAGAGAAGTAACAGCATCAACTAAAAACAAGCAATTATTCTTTCTACANATATCTCCTATTCCTTCCAACGGCTGAAGAACGCCTGTTGATGTTTCTGCATGTACTATTGCAAAAATAGAAGGCTTATTTTTNTCAATTTCAAATTTCAACTCTTCTAACGAAAAAGCATCTCCCCATTCTTTTTCTATCACAANTACATTAGCTTTATAACGTGAAGCCATATCGACAAGCCTATCTCCAAAATATCCTTTTTTTGCAATCAATATTGTTTCACCTTTTTCGATAAAATTAGCAATAGAAGCTTCCATAGCAGCACTTCCTGTACCGCTCATTGGAAGTGATACCCTATTATCGCATTGCCAAGTATATCTTAGTAATTTCTGAACATCAGACATTAATTCAATGTATGCATCATCTAAATGACCAATAGGGTTGAAAGATAATGCTTTTAAAACCTCAGGATGTGCGTTTGAAGGCCCTGGTCCCAGTAATAATCTTGGAGGAACATATGTCTTTGAAAAATTATGAAGATTCTCTTTTCTTAAAGAGTAGATCATATTTGAATCTGTCAAAACTCATTAATCAAGTAATAATTTAAAACTAAACCAATTTTGATACTTAAGCGATCTTTTTTAAAATAATTTCAATGAATTTAAATATTTAATACATTAAATTCTCAATAATTAATCTTGAAACACTCAAACAGCGCTTTAAGTGTTCAAAAAGGTTACGGTTGATACAAAATATCATTCTCGAACTAACTAATTTCAGTAAAGGTATAAAAATTTTTAATGTCTAAATCTGCACAAGATGTTCTAAGTCAAATAAAAGATGAAGGAATTGAACTCATCGATTTAAAATTCACAGACATTCATGGAAAATGGCAGCATCTTACTGTTACTTCTGACATGATAGAGGAAGATTCTTTTTCTGAGGGACTTGCCTTTGATGGTTCTTCTATCAGAGGTTGGAAAGCAATTAATGCCTCTGATATGTCGATGGTTCCAGATGCATCTACAGCTTGGATTGATCCATTTTATAAGCATAAAACTCTTAGTATGATTTGCTCTATTCAAGAGCCCAGAAGTGGGGAACCTTATGATAGATGTCCAAGATCGCTCGCTCAAAAAGCCCTTTCCTATTTAGATTCAACATCTATCGCAGACTCAGCCTTTTTTGGACCTGAGCCAGAGTTTTTTCTTTTTGATGATGTTAGATATGATTCAAAAGAAGGTAGTTGCTTCTACAGTGTTGATACAATTGAAGCTCCATGGAACACGGGTAGACATGAAGAGGGTGGTAATTTAGGTTATAAGATTCAATATAAAGAAGGATATTTTCCTGTATCACCAAATGATACTGCTCAAGACATCAGATCAGAGATGTTACTACTAATGGGGCAGTTAGGTATTCCAATTGAAAAACATCATCATGAAGTAGCGGGGGCAGGACAACACGAACTGGGGATGAAATTTTCTTCATTAATAAATGCAGCTGATAATGTCATGACTTATAAATATGTTGTTAGGAATGTTGCTAAGAAATATGGAAAAACTGCAACGTTTATGCCTAAACCTGTATTCAATGATAATGGAACTGGTATGCATGTTCATCAAAGTCTATGGAAAGATAATCAACCTTTATTTTTTGGTGAAGGAACATATGCAAATCTTTCTCAAACGGCAAGATGGTACATTGGTGGAATTCTCAAACATGCTCCATCATTTCTAGCCTTCACGAACCCAACCACTAATAGTTACAAAAGATTAGTTCCTGGTTTCGAAGCCCCTGTTAATCTTGTTTATTCTGAAGGAAATAGATCAGCTGCAGTTAGGATTCCTCTCACTGGCCCTAGCCCAAAAGCAAAAAGATTAGAATTTAGATCGGGAGACGCTATGGCTAATCCATATTTATCTTTTACTGTAATGCTTCTAGCTGGTATTGATGGAATTAAAAATCAAATAGATCCTGGAGATGGAGTTGATGTAGATCTTTTTGAGTTAAGTCAAGATGAATTATCAAAAATAAATACAGTCCCTTCATCTCTAAATGATGCACTAAATGCCTTAAAAGCTGATAAGGACTATCTATTAGCTGGAGATGTCTTTACTAATGACTTTATCGATAACTTTATTGACATGAAATATGAGGAAGTTCAGCAACTTAGACAAAGGCCACACCCACATGAATTTTTTATGTACTATGACGCTTAATATGCTTTAAACCAAGTGAGTAAACATTAAAAATTTTATAAATCTTTTTGAGAAATTCTTAAGTTTTTCTCAAAAAGTTATTTTATTTGTTGAAATATAAGAAGAATATAATAAAAATGGCTGNAGATCCTCTTACAAAAATTGCATACAAGACACTTCAGCAAGGAAAAAGTATTGCAGGTTTAGCTCATAAGGAAATTAGTAGCAGATTAATGAATCTGTTATCTCCTGATCAAGATTTAAAAAATTTTGATTTAGATAAAGATCTCTTAATTGACATACAGAAGTCAATGGATGCATTAAGGGAAGAGGATTGGAAAGATTATGAAGAAGATATTTATCCTCAAAAACTTTTATTTGATGAACCATGGTTAAGATACTTAGTTCAATATCCTAAAGTTTGGTTAGATATGCCAAATACATGGGAAAGAAGGAAAAATCAGAGAGTTAATGATTTACCTAAAACTATTGATAAAGATAATTATCCCAAATATTACTTAAGAAATTTTCATCATCAGACAGATGGATATTTATCTGATTTTTCAGCGAGTATTTACGATTTACAAGTAGATATACTTTTCAATGGTTCTGCCAATTCTATGAGGAGAAGAATATTGAAACCTCTCAAGGAAGGTCTAAATAACTTTAATGATAGAAAAAATAGTTCTATAAAAATACTTGATGTAGCAACTGGTTCCGGTAGAACCCTTAAACAGTTAAGAAGTGCTTTTCCTAAAGAAAAAATAGTAGGCCTTGATTTATCTGATTCTTATTTAAAAGAAGCTAGTAGACACATTTCTGATTTAGATGGTGATTTAATTGAACTAATCAAAGGTAATGCAGAGGATTTACCTTTTGAAGACAATTCACTACAAGCAGTATCATGTGTTTATTTATTTCATGAACTACCAAGAACTGTTAGAGAAATAGTTTTAAAAGAATTCTTTAGGGTTCTCGAGCCAGGAGGAACTCTTGTTTTAGCTGATTCAATACAGATAATTGATTCTCCTAATTTTATAAGCATCATGGAAGGATTTTATAAAAATTTTCATGAACCTTTTTATTGTGATTATATTAAAGACAATATTGATTCAAAGATGGAAGAAATAGGTTTCAACAAAATTCATAATAAATCCTTTTTTATGACAAAAGTTTGGTCTGCGATAAAATAATAAAAAATCTTTTAAATGAAAAATTGGCCTAAAGATATCAATAAATCAGTAAAAGATTTAAATGAACAATTAAAAATCGATCACAATGAATGGCACAAGTTTAAAGGAAATAAATACAAAAGAGCCGCTGAGTTAATTTCATCAGCACTATGTCAACTAATTATCGGAAATAATGAAAAAGACTCAATTGCATATCTAGAAGAAAGTTTAAAATGGTTAAAAGGAATTAACGTTGATACTCCTTGTCCTCATAAGGAATCATCTTCTTAGAGCCAATTGTAACTTATTACCTTTTGGACTCCATCGAACATCATCAAAACATTCTTTAATTATAAATAATCCCCTTCCACTTACTGCATCAATTCTCTTTGGCAAATTAAATTTCCTTTTATCTTGTTTCATCCCTTGACCTTGATCCTGGATTATCCAAACACACCAATGCGGAGTTATTATTCTCTTAACTTTAATAATTTTAGAAGAATCAAACTTGTTTCCATGCTTAACCGCATTAACTAAAGCTTCATGCAAACCTAATCTTATTAAATATAAATGCTGATACTTATAAAAAGGTTCTAGTAAAAGTTCAACAAAATCTGAAAGTTGAAGAGAGGATTTTAATACAAATGTCGAAGTGTCCTTAGTAGAGGACATAACAATATACTTTTACTTTATTTTAACTTATTAATGTAATACTAATCAAAGGCAATTTTCATGTCTTTTCGCTATGGAGGGATGTCTAAGAATAGAGTCCATTAAACGAACGCCTCTTAGTTGATTTACGAGAGGCATATGTCCCTCAGGAGCTTTTAAGGACCAACAAAATGATGAAGGATACCTTGTCCAAATACCATCTTTCTTCCAACCTATTTTTGGCCATAGTAAATCATATCTTTTCCCTACAGATTTTAAAATTTTAGCTTGGTTAGAAAANCCAAACTTACCTTGTGAATAAATCTTCCACAGTCTNTCNATAGTATCTAAATCTTCACCAGGCATATTTTTAACTTCNCTATAGAAAACATAACCTCTGTTTTCTGCAACTTTACCAGCTAACTTTCTGAGGTAGGCACTTGTTAATCTATCTGCTTCCTCAAAATCTTGATTTAATAAATTTAATTGTAAATCGTTGTAATTTAAATCGATTGCTGAATTCGTAAAGAACCAGTTATTGTAAATATCTTTCTCAAAAAAATTTGGTTTATATTTCTTTAAAACTTGTAATACCCAACCTATAGACCAATCATCACCTTCTCTCTCAACATATTTAATTACATCCTCTCCGACTTTATAAAGAGATTCTGCTGATAATTCGATATCATTAACTAAGTTTCTTCTTTTCCTTTGATTTGATGCAATAAACTTTTTAACTAGATTTATTGTATCTTCATTATTTGTTTTACTATCTTGAGAAGACATTTCAAATTAAAATCTAAAAATTTCTATATAAAATCCTATGAATTTCAAAAGTAATGATCTTAAGGAATTTAGGAAAAGCAAGGGTCTTCTAATAGATGTAAGAAGCCCAGAAGAATATTATAAAGGACATATGCCAAATTCAATAAGTATTCCAATATTTAATAATGAAGAACGATCTATTATTGGCAAAAAATATAAGTATTCTGGGAGAGAAAATGCAGTAAGAGAGGGATTTAAAATTATTGAAAATAAAATAGATAAAATAATAAATAAATTTATCTTAATTAAAAAAGAATTTCATATATCAACTATCGATAAAACCGCTAATGATACTTATATAAAAATCTATTGCGCAAGAGGAGGAATGAGATCGCAAAGTATGTTGTGGCTATTGGAAAAGTTTCATTATCCCTGCATAACACTTAATGGAGGATATAAGACATATCGAAATTGGGTTTTGAATATTTTTAAAGATAGGCAAAAAATAATAGTTATAGGAGGAAAAACAGGAACTAGAAAGACAAAAATATTAGAGAAATTAAAAGCTTTAGGTTATCAAATATTAGATTTTGAAAATCTTGCTAATCATAGAGGAAGCTCTTTTGGAGGGCTCGGCATGAAAGAGCAACCTACAAATGAACAATATGAAAATTTGATAGCAGAAGATTTAAATAAATTTAATAAAAAGAAAATTATTTTTGTTGAAGCAGAAAGTNCAAATATTGGAAANAATAGAATACCTCATGAATTGTATAAACAAATGAAAAATTCAAAAAGGATTGAAATTATAAGAAATGAGAAAATAAGAATTAAAGAATTAATAAATACTTATAGCAAATATAAGAAAAATGATCTTAAGGAATCTGTTTTAAAAATAACTAAAAGACTTGGACCTCAAAGAACAAAATCAGCAATTAATTCAATTGATAATGAGGATTGGGAGAATGTATGTAAATCTGTTCTGGATTATTATGACAGATGTTACGAACACGAATTAAAAGATAAGAAGGATGTAAANGTACTANATATGAACCTTAGAACCGATTATGAAATAATAAATGAAATAATTAAAATAATATCAATTTAGGAATTAAAACAAAGAGTTTTTTTTCTTATTACAATCTAATTGACATACTTTTAAAATCATGACACCTAATAAAGAAGCAAGGATACAATTTTATGAGGGTGTCAATGAGCCCGTTGTTCCAGAGATTAGGCTGACAAGAGATAAAAATGGTACGACTGGGCAGGCATTTTTTATTTTTGAAAAACCTCAAGCTTTATCAAAATTGGCCAGTGGTGAAATAACAGGAATGAAGCTAATTGATGAAGAAGGTGAATTAATGACGAAGGAAGTAAAGGCGAGGTTTGTAGATGGCAGCCCAACTTTTATAGAGGCTATATACTCTTGGAGAAACAATACTGATTTTGAAAGATTCATGAGATTTGCTAATAGTTATGCCAAATCAAATGGATTAGGATATTCTGAAAAGAAATAAACAATCAATAAAAGTTGAATAATTCTATCTTCTTTAAAATATTAGTTTTTAGTATTTGTTGTCTAATTTTTTGGAGCCTAAGAGACTTTCTTCTTCTTATAATTTGTTCCTTAGTTATAGCTAATATAATTTGTAACCTAACTAATAAAGTTAAAAATATTTTAAAAATTCCAAGGTCATTATCACTATTTTTAGTTTTAATATTTCTAGCCTTCATTTTTCTAGCTTCAGTATTTCTCATCTTACCTCCTTTTATAGAAGAGGTTAATGAATTACTTATTGATGTTCCAAACATTCTCACAAGAATAAATTTTATTTTCAATTCAAACTTAGAGAGAATTAATAGACTTTTGTATGGCAATGATGCTGATAATATTTTAGATATGTATAAAATTTTTAATGATTTTATAATATTGCCTGATGGAGCTACTATCGCAAAAGCAATTAAAGAAAGTTTTATAAATATTATTAATATAGCTGGCAATCTTGGGTCAGGATTAATTCGAATTGTTTTTGTATTAGTTGTAAGTTTAATGATTTCAATTGAACCAAATTCATACAAAGAAGGAGTTTTATTTATTACTCCAAAAGCATTAAGAAATAAATTTAGAAACATAATAGAAAAATCTAATATTGCACTCTCGAACTGGATGTTTTCGATGGTTATTAGTTCTATATTTGTAGGCCTCTTATCTTTAATCGTATTATCAATTTTAGATATTAAGTATGTTGTTTCTAATGCAATAATAGCAATGGCTTTAAATATAATTCCTAATATAGGTCCTGTAATAAGTGCTATTTTTCCTATATCAATTGCATTATTAGACAACCTGTGGAAACCATTGTTAGTACTTAGTTCTTACATAATTATACAAAATATAGAAAGTTATATAATAATGCCATCCATTATGAAAAAGAAAACAAACTTACTTCCAGGTCTCACTCTCATATCGCAATTTGGATTTACATTTATATTTGGACCATTGGGTCTTATTTTATCCTTACCTCTTGCATTAGTAATACAAGTAATAATTAAAGAAACTATGAATTTAGATTAGTAAAATAACTTTAACTTATTTAATTTCATATTTAAATAAGGGAAAGTAAATATCATAAAGAATGCTAATGGATGTCTTAAAAATGCAAAGTAAAGTGCATGAAAAGTAATATGATCAATTAAAATTTTTATTTCTGAATAAACATCAAAAAATATAAATAAAACTAAAAAATAAGAGTACTTATTTAATTTCATAATTGTTAGATTTATCTTTATTTATCAATAATGAAGGAGCTAATAATATACTTGAATAACTACCTATTAATATCCCTAAAACAAGTGCAATAGAAAACCAGAATAAGGAATAAGAACCAAATATAATAAGAGTTAAGAGAGGGATAATAGTTGTAAGACTTGTAAATAAAGTTCTTCTTAATGATTCATTGACTGATATTTCAATAATTTGATTAAAGTTTAAATTATCGTTGGATTTATTTTTTTCTCGTATTCTGTCAAAAATGACAACAGTATCATTAACAGAATAACCTGCAATCGTTAGTAAAGCTACAGCAAATAAACTATTTACTTCTATAGAAAAAATTATTCCAAGCCATGAAAAAATTCCGAAAACAATAAACAAGTCATGAAATAATGCAGATAAAGCTAAAAGAGAAAATTTCTTATCAAATCGTATAGAGATATATAGGGAGATTGCGATAAGAGAAACTAATAAAGATATTCCTCCATTTACTAATAAATCTTTACCTAGCTTTGGGCCGATAGATCTCGAGATTTTACTATCAAAATTAATAGGACCTGCAATTTTATTAATATCATTAATAAGATTCTCTGAACTATCAATACTAAGAAATGGTGTTCTTATCGAAATCAAACTATTTTTATTCTGTATTTGAAACCTAATATTATTAATTAAATTATTTTCTTTATTAATAATCCTTAATTCGCTAATTAATTTATCAGAGGTAATAGTACTACAATCACCATTACATATTCTTTCTAACCTTATTTCATTCCCACCTAAATAATCCATTCCTAAATTAATTGGTTTTTTTATTGAAGGGTTAAATGTAGAAAATAATATTCCCAAAAAGCTTATAGTTAACAAAAATGCTGAAAGTAGCCAAACTTTCTTTTTAATCTGAATTAAAGGAATTGAAATAAGTTTCATGATTTATTTATTAAATTTGTTGNGGAAGNATTCTTAATTTCTTTTAAATAAAAATTCTTCTTTCTCATAAATTGATAGCTTGTAAGAAANCTAAGAAAAGTTTTAGAGCAGTTTAATGAAGTGAATAAACTTATTAGAACTCCTAATCCTAAAGTTGCNGCAAAACCTTTAACAAAGCTTGTACCAATAATAAATAAAACAAAACAACTAATTAGAGTGGTAACATGACCATCTAAGATTGATGAATTTGCTCTTCGGAAACCATCATCTATAGACCTAATTAAAGTATTACCTAAATTTAATTCATCTCTTACTCTTTCAAATATTAAAATATTTGCATCAACTGCCATTCCTATACTTAAAATTAATCCTGCGATTCCTGGAAGAGTAATAGTCACTGGTATCAATGCGTATAAAGCAAGATTAAAAAGACCATAAGTTAAAAGAGAAGCAACTGATATTAAACCAAGAATTCTGTAGTTAATAATCATAAACAAACCTACAAATATCAAGCCAAGGATTGCAGCATAAAAACTTTTAATTATATTTCTATTACCAAGTAATGGACCTATTGTATTTGTTTCAATAATTTGTACGGGTAATGGTAATGCCCCTCCTCGTAATTGAACTTCTAATTCTCTTGCTTCCTCAGCATTAAAGTTGCCACTAATAGTTGCAGAACCACCTGTGATTCCTGTTTTTGAGAATTGATTACCAACACTTGCTTCACTTATTGATTCTCCATCTAGAACAATTGATAATAGTCTTTGTGTACCAGCAATGGATTTAGTTAAATNGGCAAATTTATCACCTCCTTCACTTGAGAAGGACAATAATACTTCCCAATTGTTATTTGTTTGTTCTTGCCTTCGNCCAGCACTTATAAGATCTTTTCCTGTTAAATTTGTCTTAACAAATAAGTTTGCTATTTGACTATTAATGAACTTCCTTGTTTCATTTAGTTTTATAAATAATTCTGATTCATTTGATTCATAATTTATTGATTTTTCTATTTCCA
>JGI24820J26691_1000308_pt1 | contig 14369 bp, 13 predicted proteins | sample METZYME_5_50m_FD_26691 | JGI IMG/M metagenome (IMG submission 26691) | reverse complement strand
AAGTTCATTTAAGTTTGATAAATGTTTAAAAATTTAGTCGAAAAGATTTATATTTTTGTCGTTTGCCAGTCTTGATTTTATTCAGATAAATTGATCAAGTGNTGTTCTGCGCCACNGGAGTAAAATATGCGGTTTTCTGGATTAAAGATACTAAAAGAGGGATTAACTGGAAACAAAGGTTGGACTAACCATTGGCGGGATCCAGAGCCCAAAAAAGAGTATGACATCTTAATAATTGGTGGTGGTGGACACGGTCTGTCAACAGCATATTACCTCGCAAAAAATCATGGTTTGCAAAATGTAGCAGTTTTAGAAAAAGGCTATCTAGGCGGAGGAAACATTGGTCGTAATACAACCATAGTACGAGCAAACTACTTTTTGCCGGGTAATTCGGAGTTCTACTCTCACTCTCTCAAGCTATGGGAAGGACTGGAACACGATTTGAATTACAATGTTATGCATTCGCAACGAGGTTTGATAAATCTATTTCATTCGGATGGGCAGAGAGACGCCTTTGCAAGGCGTGGAAACGCAATGATAAATCAGGGTGACGATGCTATATTGTTAGATCAAAAAGGTGTTCGAGATTTATTACCTTACTTAGACTTTGAGCAAACTCGGTTTCCTATCTATGGAGGNTTATATCATCCCAGAGGAGGTTCTGCCCGGCATGATGCTGTTGCTTGGGGCTATGCACGTGGTGCGGATGCTCGCGGTGTAGATTTAATCCAAAACTGCGAGGTTACGGGTATAGATGTAAAACAAGGTCGTGTAACTGGTGTGCAAACAACTCGTGGCTCCATTAATGCAAAAAAGGTTGGCATTGTGGTAGCAGGTCGTTCTGGGCAACTGGCAGCTATGGCAGGAATGAGATTACCTATTGAGAGCCATATTCTGCAAGCCTTTGTTACTGAAGGTTTAAAACCGTGTATTGATCATGTTGTTAGTTTTGGNATGGGCCATTTTTATATAAGTCAGTCAGATAAGGGTGGATTAGTATTTGGTGGAGATCTTGATTTTTATGCCTCTTATGCTCAGAGGGGAAACTTACCAATGAAAGAGCATGTTATGGAAGCTGGTATGACTTTAATGCCNATGATTGGAAAAGCTCGTGTTTTAAGGTCTTGGGGTGGAATTATGGATATGACGCCNGATGGTTCTCCGATAATCGATAAGACCGGAATAGAAGGTTTATACATTGATTGTGGCTGGTGCTATGGTGGATTTAAAGCAGTTCCTGCCTCAGGATATTGCTTTTCTCACTTAATTGCGACTGATCGTCATCATGAAGTAGCAAGAGGTTTTCGCCTTAGCAGATTTAAAACGGGTTACGGTTTGATTGATGAAGAGGGCACAGGCTCTCAACACAATCTCCATTAGAGGAAAAATGTTATGAGAATCCCTTGCCCAATTTGTGGAGAAAGAGATCGGCGAGAATTCTATTATGTAGGAGATGCAAAAATAGTGGAAAGGCCCTCTCCTGACGCCTCAGAAGATATATGGGATGACTATCTACATAATCGCGACAATCCAGCAGGCGTAACAAAAGATTTATGGTACCATGAAAGTGGGTGTAATTCCTGGTTAGTCGTAACTCGTAATACGGTTACACATGAGGTCTTATCAGCCGATTTGGCCAGCGGTATAAAGGGTGAGTTAACGTGAGGGTTGCAGGAAAAGGAATAATAAATCGAGAAAAAACCCTCAACTTTCAATTTGACGGGGTTAATTATAAAGGCTTTGAGGGAGATACAGTTGCTTCAGCACTTTTAGCAGCAGGAAAAAAAGTATTTGGCCGTTCATTTAAATATCACAGACCAAGGGGTGTTTTGACTGCGGGTAGCGAAGAGCCAAATGCTCTTGTTACTGTTGGACAGGGAGCCTTTCAAGATCCAAACGTTAGAGCAACAACTCAGGAAATATTTGAAGGTTTGATTACGAAAAGCCAAAATAATTGGCCAAATCTGCATTATGATATTCTAGCTATAAACGATTTATTCNCACATTTTTTAGGGGCGGGATTCTATTATAAAACTTTCATGTGGCCAAAAAGTTTTTGGGAAAAAGTATACGAACCTTTTATTAGGCGGGCAGCGGGTTTAGGTGCTCTAAGCGGGTTGCACAATTCGGACACATACGAAAAAGCTTACGCCTTTTGTGACTTACTTATCATAGGCGGAGGACCATCAGGGTTGATGGCNGCCAAAATTGCTGCNGAGGCTGGGCTAGATGTAATCCTTACGGAACAAGAGCCTATTTTTGGCGGGCGCCTAAATGGCGAAACAGAAGAGATTGATGGCTTGTCTGGTAGTACCTGGGCCANCAAGACAGTAGAAAAGNTGAGAAATTTAGATAATGTTCGCCTATTTTCGCGAACTACTGTGACTGGCGTTTATGACCAAGGAACTTTTGCGGCAATTGAGCGCGTGGGACATCATCTTCCTGACAGAGGAGGTGATAGGCCACTTGAATGTTTTTGGAGAATTGTTGCTAAAGACAGCATTCTTGCCGCGGGAGCGATTGAAAGAGCTATAGCATTCCCCAACAATGATCGCCCTGGAATTATGGCTGCAAGTGCGGTACGAACTTATCTTAATCGCTTTGGAGTTGTACCAGGAAAATCCGTAGCTTTATTCTGCAACAATAATTCAGCCCATAATACTGCCAAGGATTTATTAGAAAGTGGTATAAATATAGCGGCGATAATAGATAGCCGCGAGGACAGTAAAACTGATTTAGATGTCCCGTTTTATAATGGAGCCGAGGTCTCAAATACTTCAGGGCGCCAAGGTATTAATTCTATAATCNTGAAAAAAAATAATACTGAGAGCAAAATAGAAGTTGATTGTTTAGCTGTTTCAGGCGGATGGAACCCAACTTTGCATCTAACTTGTCATATGAATGGCCGTCCAATATGGAATGAAAAAATACTAAGCTTTGTTCCAGTAAATGGAGTCATTCCAAACATGGTTGTTATAGGGGCGGCTAATGGTTNGATGGATACCCATAGTTGTTTTGTATCCGCAGAAAAAGCAGTCAACCTTATGCTAAAGGCTTCTGGAAAAGCTGTTAAAAAGAAAAAAATACCAAAAGCTGAAACAACAAAATATGAAATTTCACCGAAGTGGTCGGTTAATGGAAAAGGTAGGGCGTGGCTTGATTATCAAAACGACGTCACGGTTAAAGATATACAACAATCTGTTCAAGAAAACTTTAAATCAGTTGAGCATATGAAACGTTATACAACTCAAGGGATGGCAGTTGATCAAGGTAAGAATTCAAATGTTGCCTCTTTGGCGATTTTGGCAGACGCAACGGGTCGAGGAATTCCTGAAACTGGCACAACTACATTTCGTCCTCCTTTTGTACCTGTCTCAATTGCTTCTATGGGTAAAAATGCGCAGGGATTGGGTTTTGCTCCGCAGCGTTGGACAACTTCTCACACAGCCTCTGTTGATCGTGGAGCTCCGATGGTTGAAGCTGGTCTATGGTACCGGCCAAGCTATTTTCCTCAGGTCGGTGAAACTAATTGGCGTCAGTCATGCGACCGAGAAGTTGAAATGGTCCGTGCCAGTGTGGGTGTGTGCGATGTTTCAACGCTCGGAAAAATAGACATTCAGGGCCCTGATGCACATAGGTTTTTAGATTTTGTTTATACAAATATGTTTAGCTCACTCAAAGTAGGTCGAGTTCGATATGGCTTNATGCTCCGGGAAGATGGACACGTAATGGATGATGGAACAACAGCATGTTTGGCCAAGGATCACTACGTAATGACCACTACAACTGCGGCAGCAGGACAAGTTATGCGCCATTTAGACTTTGTTCATCAATGTCTTCATCCGGAGTGGGANTTAAGTTTTATCTCAGTTACTGAACAGTGGGCACAATTNTCAATAGCTGGTCCAAAATCTCGAGAACTGCTTAATGCTGTATTGGATAGCCCGATCACCTCGGAAACGTTTCCTTATATGTCATGTGCATCTGTTGGTATTTTGGGAGAAGCAGGTCGCTTATTTAGGATATCTTTTAGCGGNGAGCATGGATATGAGATTGCTGTTCCGTCTAGGTTTGGTGAGAGTCTTTTTCGTTTGTTAGTCTCTCGTGCTGAAGAAATAGGCGGTGGGCCCTATGGTATGGAAGCTCTAAATGTTCTTAGGTTGGAAAAGGGGTTCATTACTCATGCTGAAATTCATGGAAGGGTGACTGCCTTTGATTTAGGTATGCAGCGTATGGTGTCCGAGAAAAAAGACTGCATCGGAAAAACTTCGGCTGCTCGCCCAGGCCTAGTTGATAATGAACGAGAGCAACTCATCGCACTCAAACCTGTGGGCTCAGTCAAACAAATTATTGCAGGGGCTCACCTCTTCGATGTAAATGATGATCCTGTACGAAAAAATAATAAAGGTTATGTCACGTCAGTTGGGTTCTCTCCAACTGTAGGACATTTTATAGGTCTAGCTTTCTTAAAGAATGGTCATGATAGATTAGGTGACCGAATAAATATGGTGGACCATCTAAGAGGTGTTGAGACTGAGTGTGAAGTTATAAATACTGTTTCCTTTGATCCAAAAGGAGACCGGCTTCGTGATTAAATTATTACCCAAATCAGCTGCTGCTGGGCTGACACCTATTAAAATTTCAGATACTGAAATCATAGAAATTGATACTTTAACACTTACCTCAATTTCTGCGAAAAAAGATAAGCTTGATCAATTATCGGAACAATTAAAAAAATCCCACGGAATGGCTCTTCCTAAAAATGGTCGTGCATCTGGTAAAGAAGGCGCAAGAGTCCTGTGGTTCGGACAGCATTTGCTTTTAGTGGGTCCAAAGTGCGATAAGAAATTAAAAAAATTTGCAAGTTTAACAGATCAAAGTGATGCTTGGGTTGTTTTGCGTATGAGTGGTGATTTAATCGAAGATATGCTCATGCGTTTATGTCCTATTGACGTAAGATCGCGAACATTCAAAAACGGAGACGTGGTTCGAACCGGCCTTTTACATGTTAATGTTACAATGCATCGGATCGGAACAAATACGATTGATGTCTATGGATTTCGTTCAATGGCAAAAACACTGTGCCACGAATTGTCCCAAGCACTTGCATCAGTAGCCGCGCGCGATTAAAAAAATAAGTTATTTAGAAAACAATATACACTGGACTCTAGGTAAATCTAAACCGATATTTAATTTATGAGTTTACCACCAGGTTTCCTAGAAGAGCTGCGTGCACGAATAAGTGTAAGCCAAGTTGTTGGTCGCAAAGTTTCATGGGACATGAAAAAATCAAACCAAAGCAAAGGTGATATGTGGGCTCCTTGCCCTTTTCATCAGGAAAAAACCGCATCATTTCATGTGGACGACCGAAAAGGTTTTTATTATTGTTTTGGATGCCATGCCAAAGGAGATGCTATCTCTTTTGTGAAGGAAACTGAAAACGTAAATTTTATCGAGGCTGTCGAAATACTGGCCAAAGAAGCTGGTCTTCAAATGCCCCAACAAGATCCTCTAGCAAAAGAAAAATCTAGCTATAGAGATGAACTTTTTAAAATTATGGAACTATCAGTCAGATTTTATCAGCGTTCTCTAAGTTCGGCAAAAGGTGAAAGAGCTCGTGAATACATTAAAAGCAGACAATTGACTTCCAAAATTATAGATGATTTTGAACTTGGATTTGCTGCTAATAACAGGACTGATTTATTTGATTATCTATCAGATAAAAACATTCCAGAGCAGCATATAATTGATACTGGAATGTGTCTGCGCCCTGATGATGGTGGAACAGTATATGATCGGTTTAGAGATCGAATAATGTATCCAATTCGAGACTCTCGGGGACGTTGTATAGCCTTTGGTGGACGCGCGATGTCAAAAAATGCTCGTGCTAAATATCTTAATTCTCCAGAAACCAAATTGTTCGATAAAGGCAGAAGTCTATATAATTTCAGCACTGCTAGAGCTGCTTTGAACAGTCAGTCATCATTGATTGTTGCAGAAGGCTATATGGATGTTATTGCGCTTTCCCAGGCGAATTTTAAAGCTTCGGTTGCTCCATTGGGTACAGCTATAACAAAGGATCAGCTAACTTTGATTTGGCGAATAAGCCCGGAACCTGTGATTGCTCTTGATGGAGATAGAGCAGGTATAGGTGCCGCTTACAGATTGGTAGATGTTGCTCTTCCGCTAATTGAAACAGGCAAAACAATAAAATTTGCACTTATGCCTGAAGGTTACGATCCCGATGATTTAATTAAAGAGCGCGGTCGGGATGCTATGCAAAATTTTGTTGATCAGTCAATTTCACTAGCTGATCTTCTTTGGAGAAGAGAAACAGACGGTTTTTCTTTTAATAATCCAGAGGCAAGAGCGGAGCTTGATAAAAGATTAGACTTAGCATTATCAAATATTCGAGATAGACAGCTCAAATACCATTATCAGCAGCATTTCAAAGATCTAAAGTGGGATGCATTTACAAAAAAGTCGGGGAAAAAATCTTCCGCGATCCAAGATAACACTTCTGCAAGAACTGCCGTAAAAGGTTCCTTTATTGCAAACTCAGATAAGAAAAATTTTATATCTCTGAAAGAGAAAGTTATCCTTGCCATTTTAGTAAAATATCCAAATTTAATTGAAAGAAATAAAGAGAAACTTATGGCAATGGAGTGGATCTATAAGGATCACGTTTTGATTGTAGATGAAATTTTAAACAATGGGCATTTGGGGCATGAAGAAATTTTAGAAAACTTACAAAATAAATTTGGTGATAAACTTATTGAGAAGCTGTTAAGACAAAACCATNTACAAATTATACCGTGTCTTGGGACTAAGAATGATCCTGAACAAGCNGCGTTANTTTTATCCGATGAAATCAGCAAATTAGAAATGCAGCGCGGCTTAGATGCTGAACTTGAGGAAGTTGTGAACTCGCCGGCTGAAGANCTNGATGAAACTGCGTTTTGGCGGCTTGGTCAGGCGACTCAAGTAAAGCAAAATTTAAACAAATCGGAAAAAGATGACGTTGAGAATTTTGAAACTGCCCCTAACGGAGTAAAATTTAATAAAGAGGAAAAAAGTCAGTTTGACGCACTTTTGGAAGAAATTTCCCAAGATACCTTCAATAAATCTAAAAATAGTGAAAATTAAACGTAATAATTAAGTTATATGGGTGTGCGAATCAAAAGTTCACGCTATTGATTCGGTAACACGAATCACTCGAAATGCCTCAGGAGCTTATTATGGCTGCAAAAGATACTGAAGATCGAAAACCTGATGAACAGGATGCCGACCTGTCTCTAGATATGAGCCAAGCAGCGGTTAAGAAAATGATTGCTGAGGCACGTGAGCGCGGTTACATAACTTATGATCAATTGAATAACGTATTACCACCAGACCAGGTTTCTTCCGAGCAGATTGAAGATGTAATGTCTATGTTGTCCGAAATGGGCATTAACATTATCGAAGATGAAGATGTCGAGGAAGAAGAGGGACGTGTTACAGATTTAGTTACAGTCAACCAAACCAAAGATGTTGCTGTTTCTGGGGGAGATACAGAAAAATTAGACCGNACAGATGATCCTGTTCGCATGTANNTACGGGAAATGGGTTCTGTTGAATTGCTCAGCAGAGAAGGTGAAATTGCAATTGCNAAGCGGATAGAAGCTGGTCGAAACACAATGATTTTGGGTTTATGTGAAAGCCCACTGACATTTCAGGCTATTACCATTTGGCGAGATGAACTTTTAAACGAAGATATTTTGCTTAGAGACGTCATTGATCTTGAGGCAACTTTTGGAAATCAGCTTGGGGAAGAGGCGGGTGAGCCGGAGGTTATAAATTCCTCAAATGTCAATGCTGCTCCAATAAAGCAAGCTGGCACTGAGTTGGATGCAGATGGCAATCCAATTATAAATGACGATGATGATGATGATGATGACGATCAATCAAATATGTCATTGGCAGCAATGGAAGCTGCGTTAAAACCGCGTGTTTTAGAAATATTGGATCGTATAGCTGAAGATTATTCACAATTGTCGGAAATACAGGACGATAGAATTTCTGCAACTTTGACTGAGGGGAACGATTTTTCTGATTCTCAAGAAAAACAATATCAATCTTTACGATCAGAAATTGTTGAATTGGTTAACGAGCTACATCTTCACAACAACAGGATCGAAGCTCTCATAGACCAGCTCTATGGAATAAATCGAAGAATAATGCAGATTGATGGATCTATAGTAAAATTAGCAGACCAGGCGCGCATTAATCGCAGAGATTTTATTGAAGAATATAGGGGATATGAATTAGATCCCAACTGGCTTGACCGTATGGCCGAGAAAACCGGTCGGGGTTGGCAAATGTTCATTGAAAAATCACGGGAAAAGGCGGAAGATTTAAGATCGGACATGGCACAAGTTGGACAATATGTTGGTTTAGATATCTCCGAGTTTAGACGAATTGTTTCTCAAGTTCAGAAGGGTGAAAAAGAGGCTCGCCAGGCTAAGAAAGAAATGGTTGAAGCTAACTTGCGGTTAGTGATCTCTATAGCAAAAAAGTATACTAATCGCGGATTGCAATTTCTTGACTTGATACAAGAAGGCAACATAGGGCTAATGAAAGCGGTAGATAAATTTGAATATCGACGCGGTTATAAATTCTCAACCTATGCGACTTGGTGGATACGTCAGGCTATTACGCGATCAATCGCCGACCAAGCCAGAACTATTAGAATTCCTGTGCATATGATCGAAACTATTAACAAATTAGTTCGTACCGGTAGGCAAATGCTTCATGAAATTGGAAGAGAGCCCACTCCCGAGGAATTGGCTGCTAAATTGCAAATGCCTCTCGAAAAGGTGCGTAAGGTTATGAAGATAGCCAAAGAGCCAATTTCGTTAGAAACGCCGATTGGAGATGAAGAAGACTCACAGCTGGGTGATTTCATCGAAGATAAAAATGCTGTGCTTCCTTTGGACAGTGCAATTCAGGAAAATCTAAAGGAAACAACAACTCGTGTTCTTTCCTCTCTTACACCTAGAGAGGAGAGAGTTTTAAGAATGCGATTTGGTATCGGTATGAATACTGACCATACACTTGAAGAAGTTGGGCAACAATTTAGCGTTACGAGGGAAAGAATAAGGCAAATTGAGGCTAAGGCTTTAAGAAAATTGAAACATCCTAGCAGAAGTAGGAAACTGCGAAGTTTCCTTGACCAGTAGGAATATTTATTTAAGACGTGAATTTTTTTTGAAATTAGTTCAACATGAAAAAAAGAAATTTTTTTGTGTCAACAAATGGCCCCGGCCTTTATGAATTAACAGAACAAATAGCGAAATGGGTTGAGGGCGATGGACTTTTGACGCTCTTGGTTAAGCATACATCGGCTAGCCTGTTAATTCAGGAGAATGCTGATCCGGAGGTAAAATTCGATTTCATTCAGTTTCTTGAAAGACTAGTACCTGCCAGTTCATCACCAGAAATGTCTTATTTAACTCATACCTATGAGGGGCCTGACGATATGCCAGCTCACATTAAATCCGGATTGCTACCGACGACATTATCTATCCCAGTGGAAAACGGTGAAATGGCTCTTGGCACTTGGCAGGGGGTTTATCTAGTTGAGCACCGCACAAGTTCACGCAGAAGAGAAATTATAGCATCCCTTTTATCTGTTTGATCCACACTATGTAGGCTCAAAAAAAATGTACTGCACAATTTGTTGTTTATTTTTTATTCTAACTGTGGATAAGTGTGCGCAAGATTTTTACTAATAGATTTGAACAAGAGGTGAAGTTATGCGTTGTCCTTTTTGTGGTAATATCGACACGCAGGTAAAAGACTCAAGGCCTGCAGAAGATCATGTGTCAATAAGACGGCGTAGATTTTGCGTCGCTTGTGGTGGTCGGTTTACAACATACGAGCGCGTTCAACTAAGAGACTTGGTTGTTATTAAATCAAATGGCAGACGTGAAGATTTTGATAGAGATAAGCTGGAGAGATCTATTCGTATAGCTTTACAAAAACGACCTGTTGAACACGAAAGAATGGAACAAATGATTTCTGGTATCGTACGTCGCCTTGAAAGTTTGGGAGAAACAGACATTAATTCAAATAAAATTGGTGAAATTGTCATGGAAGCTTTGGCGCGAATAGATACTGTAGCCTATGTTCGATTTGCAAGTGTTTACAAAAACTTTCAGGCAGCCGACGATTTCGATAAGTTTGTATCTGAACTCAGACCGCCCGATACAGAAGACAAAGCCTAGTTTCAGTGTCCGATGAACGCTTCATGGCATTAGCGATTTCTCTTGGTNGTCGCAATTTAGGTCAGACGTCTCCAAATCCAAGTGTTGGATGCGTACTCGTAAATAATAATGTAATTGTTGGTAGAGGTTNTACAGCTCCAAATGGAAGGCCACACGCTGAAACCCAAGCACTGAAGCAGGCGGGCTCNGCAGCGAAAGGAGCTACNGCTTATATNACTTTGGANCCGTGTTCTCATGAGGGGGAAACCCCACCATGTGCTGATGCATTAGTTGAAGCGGGTATCAAGCGTGCTGTAATAGCAACCATTGATCCTGACGAAAGAGTAAATGGTAAAGGAATATCTATTCTCAAGGCTGCTGGGATAGAAGTTAAAGTAGGTGTTTTATCAGAACAGGCATCTTTGGATCATACTGGTTTTTTCTTCTCTCAGAGTGAACANCGCCCTTGGATTACTCTCAAATTGGCAGCCAGCCTTGANGGAAAAATTGCCACNAGAANAGGTGATAGTAAGTGGATAACTGGTTCTTCTGCTCGTCAATTTGTGCACAATATGAGGCGAAATCACGATGCGATCATGGTTGGNAGTGGAACGGTAAAATCCGATGATCCCAGCTTGAATGTTAGAAATTTGGGAAATTGCGTACAGCCTCACAGGATTGTGCTGAGTTCCAATTTANAAATTCCAATAAAAAGTAATTTAGCGAAAACAGTTCATNAACAGCCGCTTTGGATATTTCATTCTAATAAAGCGTCTGAAGACCTTAAAAGTAAGTGGTTAGACATAGGGGCTCGTTTATTTGAATGCCAAGTTGACAATTTTGGTCTATCAATAAGAGATATTATGCGGATAATCTCGGGTAAAGGGATCACCAGATTACTTTGTGAAGGCGGTGGNAAACTAGCCGCTACACTTATCCGTTCCGGCTTGGTTGATCAAATGGTTACATTTCATGGAGGTTTGACCATCGGTGAAGATGGATATCCNAGTATTGGAGAGTTGGGNATTTCGTCATTGAATGCAGCAAAACGCTGGCAATTGGACAATACATTATCTTTTGGTACGGAAGTTTTAAATATATGGCATCCAACTGATAAATTAGNCGGAAACCAGACTATTTCTTAACTGANATACTTTTGCTGTTAACATTTATAGGTTAATATAACTAAGATTTAAAAGTGTTTGGAGCTTTATCTCAAATGTTTACGGGATTAATTACAGATGTTGGTGAAATTATAGATCTGAAAAAGAGGGGTGACCTTCGTGCCCGGATNCAAACAAAATATGAATTAAAAGGAACCGCACTTGGTGCATCCATAGCTTGTGACGGAATTTGCCTGACGGCGGTAGATTTTGGNGANGACTGGTTTGANGTTGAGATCAGTTCAGAGACTGTTTCTANGACNATAATAGGATCTGGTAAGTGGGAAATTAATCATAAAGTTAATTTAGAACGCTCATTAAAAGTCGGAGATGAATTAGGTGGACATATCGTATCCGGTCATGTGGATGGGATTGCAAAGGTGAAATCTATTGAAGACGAAGGCGATAGTACAAGATTTGTATTCGATGCACCTGAGCATTTAGCTCGTTTTATAGCGCCAAAAGGATCTATAGCGCTTAATGGCACTTCGTTGACTGTTAATGAGGTGCAAGATAACACATTTGGTATAAATTTGGTTCCACATACAAAGAAAGTAACATCGTGGGGTAATACTAAAGTTGGGGATCCTATAAATTTAGAAATTGATACTCTAGCGAGATACGTTGCACGCTTGGCAGAATATCAATAAACTTATGTTAAAAATGAAGCCTTCACTGAATTTCCACAATTAAAAAACGGTCCGCACTGATTTATTTGCGATCCTAGTCCCAGAAAAAAACATAAACTGTTTACAATTTACTTTAGTCGTTTTGTCAAAACAATTGGTAAACAACTTTTAGAATTCGCTTGGCTTTTGTATTTTTGGTAATAATCGGCAAATTTATAATCTATCGGTTTTATAGATCCGGACCATTGGAATAATTTTTAATTTATTGTTTTTATTACTTTTGGAACAGTATAATCGGTTTCCTTTTCTAGGATTAATTCTAATAATTCCCAAAAAAAGTCTTCACTAGAATACCCCTCTAGGCGACCCAGTTCTTTATTGTCTTCCATTAAAACAAAAGTGGGTGTGAATATAACGTCTCTTTGTAATCCCTTCAGTTGGTCAACTTCAGTGATATCAATTGTTTTTAAGGGGGCATATTTGCCTTCTGGGGTCTTAGGATAAATGTGCCCTAGTTGGTCTTTCCATTCTAAACAATAATAACAGCCCTGCTGCTCGACCATTATAAGTTCTGCTGCCATCAAGTTACCACAAACAATTGGCATAGCAAAAATTAAAAAACCCATCTTTCTTAATTGGTTCATTTCAATCCCAATTGACGATTTCTTATGGTATCTCATAAATTGAATATGTGGCATTGCAAGGATTCGTTATGTTAGACGTCTCGATTATGGGAGCATTTTTCGGGGGGCTTCTGGTATTTTTTTCGCCATGTATTTTACCTATTGTTCCATTCTATTTAAGTTACATGGCTGGCGTTGGAATGGCTTCATTCAAAGCAGACGGAGAACTTCCAGATGATATTCGATACAGGGCTATTATTTTCTCAATTGCATTTTCATTGGGAATTATAACCGTTTTTGTTTTACTAGGCGCAGCAGCTTTCTCTCTATCCAAGAATTTTCAATCCTATTTTGAAGAATTCCGATATTTAGCTTCTGGGATAATTTTAGTTATTGGGCTACATTTTTTGGGTTTTGTCCGCATAGCATTTTTGAATAGGCAATTTAATTTGCAGGCTGGTAATACGTCAAATATGTCGATTTTGAGTTCTTATATCGTGGGATTGGCATTTGCTGCAGGTTGGACACCATGTGTTGGCGGAGTCCTTGCAGCGGTTTTATTTACAGCTTCTTTTGAAGAGACAGCTTTAAGAGGTGTTGGCCTCCTACTAGTTTTTGGTGTGGGCCTGACATTGCCCTTCGTGCTGGCTGCATCTTTTATTAAACCTTTTCTACAATTCTCTTCTCGATTTCGAGTTCATTCGAGTAAAGTTGAAAAAGCAATTGGTCTNTTACTTATAATATTCGCAGTTTTGTTGTTTTCAAACTCGGTTAATTCAATTGCCTTTTGGATGTTGGAAATGGGCAATTGGATTAATATAGATTTTGGTAATGTATAATTTTAGATAAACAGTTTTTATGTGAAACACTGGGGAAAAATATGAAATTTTATAAGGGTTTAATCATACTGATTTTTTTGTATTTTATAACACCAATCTACGTATTTTCTGAAGAAATTGGAGATGATGGCCTCCATAAACAAATTTGGATGCGTGATACTTTTAAAGATCTCAGAGAAGATCTAAATGAAGCGAATATGGAAGGGAAAAGACTGGTTTTAATGTTTGAACAACGGGGATGTATTTACTGTTCAAAAATGCATAACGATGTTTACTCGCGTGATGATATTTCAAGCTATATTGAAGAAAATTTTTATGTGGTGCAACTCAATCTTCATGGTGATTTAGAAGTTACAGATTTTGACGGAGAGGTGCTTTCAGAAAAAGCAATGGCTAGAAAGTGGAATATTCTTTTTACGCCAACAGTTTTATATTTATCTAGAGAAGTTGAAGATGGTTTGATGGCAACAGAGGCAGCCGTTTCTTTGATGCCAGGTGCTTGGTTAGCTGGCACTACTATTGATATGTTAACTTGGGTTAAGGAGGAACGCTATCTTTTGGATAATGGTGAAGATTTCCAGCGCTATCACGCACGAAGAGTAAAGGAACGAAGCGGTGAGAAATCAAACTAATCGATTAAATTATTCGTTATTTTGAATTAAATCTTGATTTTTAATATTTCTGTAGCCTACGATAAGGTAGGGAAGTCTGGTTTCATACTGGAGGAACTATGAGGGTATTAACAATTATAATGGCAGCAACAGTCGCTTTTAGTGGTGTCTTGTATGCTGAAACAATATCGCCCGGAAACATAAAGTTTGGAGAAAATGGAGAAGTAGAGCTTGCCCTGACAGGTGTTGCAGGTGATGCG
>JGI24820J26691_1000307_pt1 | contig 14371 bp, 17 predicted proteins | sample METZYME_5_50m_FD_26691 | JGI IMG/M metagenome (IMG submission 26691) | reverse complement strand
GGAGTTCGAATCTTCCCGGGCGCGCCAATAAGGGAGGTAAATATTTTATATTTATTCATTTTATTAGCTTTGGTGCTATTACTTTTCTACTTTAGAGAAGCTATCCTTTTTAGGATTGTGGGCCAAATGATAAAGCCGTCAATGGCCTTTGATAATTTTGAGCCACCTCCTCCCCCAAACTATAAAAATCTTAACTCATGGGCAGCTCATCCATATCTTAAGAATGGGCCAGATCAACTTANACCTAATAATGAGAATTTAGATTTCTTTAAAAATGCTGCTGTCTTTTACATTCACCCGACTGGTTATTTTGGAAAAACATGGAATGCAACAATTGACAAAGATACGCCTCACTATGAAAGAACTGAAGGTATGCTAGCTGGTCAAGCTTCAGCTTTTAATGCTAGTTGTGATATTTATGCTCCTGAATATAGACAAGCAACATTCTTTTCTTTTTTTGACGAAACTGGAGATGGGCAGAAAGCTTTAGCCCGAGCATATGAAGATGTAGAAAACGCTTTTTTTGAATTTTTAGATTTAATTGGTGATAAGCCTTTTTTTATAGCATCCCATAGCCAAGGAACACTGCACGGACAACAGTTAATCTCCAAACACATAGATGGGACTGATCTTTCTAAAAGAATGATTGCAGCTTACTTGATTGGTTATCCAATTCTTAAAAGTGATATTAAGAAACTTTTTAAAAAAATTGAGATCTGCAAAAGTCCTGAGCAAGTAAATTGTNTAATAGCTTGGTGCACNGTAGATGAGATGGCAAATCTTGATGGCGAAAGCTGGAGNTGGGATCCANGTGGNTGGAAAAGNTTAAATAGAAATGATTCTTTATTTGGAACTAATCCAATTAGCTGGACTGTTGACAATGANTGGATATCAACNGAACAGAGGAATTCAGTTCTTGATCTTGATATTTGGGATCAGACGATTAAAGGACTAACTAGAAAAGAACCATCAGGTATGCCTATAAATATTTCATTGTTTGAAAATGCAGACTTTCATGTGCGTTTAAGCAGCAAAGGTTTAGCAGAAGTTAAAGGTAATTTTTTAAAAAGATTTGATGCAGTAGAGTTTGGTTTAGGCAATCTGCATGTAGTTGACTATAGTTTATTTTGGGGCTCTATTCGTGAGAATGTAAAATTACGATTAAATGAATATTTAAAAAAACAAAACTAAATTACTTCAATTTCTCCGCCATTTTCAACCCACTCTTTAAAACCACCTAAATTAAATACATCTTTATAGCCAATATACAAAAGTGTTTTGGCAGCCAATGCAGCGCGTGCACCAGCAGCACAATAAACTAAGATTTTTATTTTTTCTGGATCCTCAACATAATCCTCTGGTCTAAAAACAAATTCTAGCAATCCTCTAGGTACATGAATTGCTCCTTTAATTTTTCCAGATTCCCTAAGCTCTTGACCCTCTCTTACATCCAAGATTATTGTATTGGGATCATCCAAAATAGCTTTAGCATCTTCAAAACTTATTCTTGGAACTAACTCATTTGCCTCATTTAGTAGTTCATTAATATTAGTCATATCTNTTATTAGTAAAAATTATTCCAGTAAGTATCAACATCATACCTATTAAAATCTGTAATGTAATTGGCTCACCTAGAAAAACATAACCCCAAATCACACCAAANACGGGTATGAAGTATGCAACAGTTGCNGTTTTTACTGCACCAACTTTTTCAATCAACCTCACATATCCAAGAAAAGCTATACCTGTTGAAATTACNCCAAGCCATAGGATTGAGAAAATAGCATTATTGGAAGGAAANTGTGAAGGNAAATTAAAGATGGTCAATGGTANAAGAAAAATTGATGCTAGTACTAGNGACCAACCTATTAAAACAATTGTGTTTGTCTTATATGCAAATTTCTGAATATAGTTTGCAGATAAGGCNTAGCAAAATGCTGCACCNAAACAAAANATNGTNGCTTTNGTTGANATATANACATTATCNGGNTTTGCTAAAACTACAATACCNAATAAACCAATAAATACNCCCATTATNTGAAAAATATTTAGCTTTACTTTCAACCAGATTGTAGAAATTACAACNGCCATAATTGCAGTTGTTCCATTGAGAATAGAAAGCATATTTGANCTNGATTCAAGTGAAGCATATGCAAATAGNGAAAAAGGCAGTGCTGTATTAACAATACTNAGAACTAANATATTTTTTANATTACNCCTAAAATGCTTTAGGTATTTTTCTTGAAGTAGNAAAGGAATAAATATAAGACCGGCCACTGCAAGTCTAATATTTACAAGTGCAATTGGACCCAATTCAGGTGTAGCGATTTTTATAAACATAAAAGCGCTACCCCATACCGCACCAAGGATAGTAATAAGAATCCAGTATTTATTTTCCATAATAAATTAAAAAAAGCCCTCTTAAAAAAGAGGGCTAAATCTGAATATAATCAGACGAAATCAGAATCTAACTTCTGTCAAAAAGCTGTACCTCCGATTCCTGAATTAAATAAAATATTGATAGGACCACCTCCTTGTGAGGGTAATAATAAATACTAAAGTACGGCCCCCATATNAACCGGACAATAGTGACATCCAACTTTTATTATATACAGCAAATAGATATTGTTAACAGCTAAATTACAATAATTCTAGTTGCTGGCAATTGCTAAAGCAGAAGGTGCTTTTGCCTGCGGCAATACTATCTCTAGGGAATAAGTAGTTATTAAGATCTTCTTTGTTTCCATTGAAGTATTTGAAAGCAAGAGTCTTCTCAGCTGACTTTTTATCTACAGCCTCTTCCCACTGAGAAATAATAGTATCTTGGAAATTTATGTTAATTACGTTACTCATATATTAAATATACTGTATATTTATACAGTAGTCAAATATTTATGAGCTAAATAAGTTTTCTATATCTTTAAAAGCTTTAATCTCTATAGCATTACCTGATGGGTCTCTAAAAAACATTGTCCTTTGTTCACCAATCTCCCCTTTAAATCTTACGGTTGGTTCAATGATAAAATCTATGTCTTTTTTATCTATTTTTAATAAAAATTCTTCGAACTCTTCTATAGACAGGACCACTCCAAAATGCGGGACTGGAACATTTTCACCATCCACTGGATTAGTGATTTTCTCATTAATGNTATCTGAAACATGGCAAACTAGTTGATGACCAAAAAAATTAAAGTCAGCCCATTTATTTGAACTTCTTCCCTCTTCGAGACCTAGAATATCTCTATAGTAAATAACTGATTCATCTAAATTAGAGACAGGAATTGCTAAATGGAATGGATTTAATTTATCTTTCACGAAAGAAAGCATACAACATAAAAGACAGTGCGAATATAGTAAGAAGTGTTCCTAAAATATCTCCAACAAAAAATCTAACAAACATTTCTGGATTTGATGAAAAAGCTCTTAAGTAATTGTAAACATAAAGGGACAAAGAGTGCACCGCTGCACTAAAAACGGTGACCATTATTATGTGCTTGTGGTTTCTTAAGTCTAAATAAACAGAATCTTTTGTAAACTCATAAAAAGGCAGAGTTCTAATTTTAAAACCTAATCCAGCCATTGCATAAAGAGCAATTAAAACGCAGACAGAAGATAAGAAAGATGTACCAAGCAAATCAAGAAACAGAAGATTATTCAATCCATATGCACCACCAATAACAAATGTACAGAAGACATGGGCTGCGTAAAGTGCTGGTATGGCTGCAATACCAAAATAACAGATTGTAAGAACCCTTGCTGCATGCGGAACATACATTATGCTTCCATTAAAGCCAGATGCAGTTTCAGAACTAATGATAAAAAAGATCCAAATTACATATAGAAGATTAAATGAAACAAAGGTAGTAATAGATACTTCAAAGAAATATTTTAGGTCACTAATAGAATTCAAATTAGACCTTCAAGGAAACAATTGATTCACGTTTATCCGATTCTGATTGAAATGCTTCAATAAGATTATTTTCTTCAAGCTTTCTAAGGATCTTGTAAACAGTTGATCTTGATAGACCCGACTCATCAACTATCTTGGAAATATTACATATATCATTTGATTTCAAAATAGTATAAAAAACAGCTTGTTCATTTGGTGTTAAAGCATGAAGCTTAAATTCATCTTCGATGTTTCTTAACATTTGAACGAATGTAGTAAGTTGTTTTTTAAAATCAGGCATTTGTCTTCCTTTATGTGTACATTTTGAACAAAAAAAGCAAAAAATACAATGGCGGAGAGACAGGGATTCGAACCCTGGATACGGTTGCCCGTATACTACCTTTCCAAGGTAGCGCGATCGACCACTCTGCCACCTCTCCAATGGCATGATTTTACTACAACTTATTATTTTTTTTCTAAATGTTTTTTATGCAACAAGATTGAGATGCATTATCCACCAATCTTTTTGAATAAACTTCCCACAGTACTAAGTACTTTAGTTCGTGGCATAAATTTTGTTATTAATGCAGTTCTTCTGTTTGACTTACCAGGAATGATGAATTGTTTGTCTTTTTCAAAACCATCAAGACATTCAACTGCAACTTCGTGTGAAGTTTGAAAAACAGTACCAACTGCACTTTTTGATCTTTTATTAAGTCGCTCTCTCAATTTATCTGATTTTGCAGTAGCAACTTGACCAAAGTTTGAGATGGTTGCACCAGGTAGAAGTGCCATAATGCGTATGTTGAAATCTTTATACTCATATCTTAGTCCTTCACTAAGCGATAGAACATATGCTTTTGTAGCAGCATAGACGCTTGAATAAGGAACAGGAGTCAAGGAGGCAACAGAACCAACATTTATAACTCCACCCTCACCCTTAGAAATCATATCTGGAATAAATAAATGTGATAGCTCACTCAAAGAAGTAATATTTAGCTGAATCATGTCAGCATAATCATCCATATCTACCTCGTGATATGTGCCCCATCTCCCATAACCTGCATTATTAACCAATAGATCTACATGAAGATTTTTTAATTTAATTTGATCATAAAGTGATCTTCCAGAATCACGCTTAGACAAATCCTCAAAAAAGATATGACAATCTGATCCAAGCTCTTTAATTTCTTTTGATAGCTCTTGGAGCTTATCTTCACTTCTTGCTGTAGCAGATATAATAAGATTTGCACCTCTATTAGCAAGCTCTTTGGCAATAGCATAGCCAATTCCAGTTGAAGCTCCAGTTACAAGAGCAAATTTATCTTTATATACATTCATAAATATTCCTAAAAAAGATTAAATGTATTATGAGTTTACTCTAAGTTAATAACCCTAACCATCTATGATCTTTAAAAGTACTAAAATTTTATTGGTTCAATTCACGAAAATTATTGAAGAATAGTTTTTTATGAGTTGACCTAATGGGATTTATATCTATACCTCCTCTCCTTAAAAATCTTCCACACACTTCTAAATGATCAACTGAATGACTCTGCTTAATATGAAGAAATATCTTTTCAATGCAATGCTCATGAAACCCATCATGATTTCTTAGACTGAATAAAAATTCAAAAATCTCTTTTTTATTAAGCGTGTCTGTTTTGGAATAAATATAGATATTTCCCCAGTCAGGTTGTGATGTAACAGGACATATTGATCTGAATCCCTTATAGACAAATAAACCAGATTTATTTTTATAAATACTGTTTTCAAAAGTCTTAAAACTGCTTTTTGAAATTATCTTTACCTTTGAATCACATTTTTGAGAGATTTTTTTTGTCAGTATGTTTAAGACTTCTTTTTGACTAAGAAAATTTTTGTCAAAAAAAGAGTTTAAAAATAATTTCATTGATTTTGACTCTATTGTATTTTTTGAATTTGCAGGAATTGAGATTTCTAAGATGAGAATTTTAGGCTTCCCTTTTAATAAAAAAGAAAATTCATATGCATTCCAAATATCTAAACCATTGAATCTTAAAGCGGATGTATTGAAGTTTTTACGAGATTCTTTTCTTGAAATACTATCAAGTACTATATTTTTTGAAAGATCTTGTTGATTACCTAAATATTTTAGTTTCACTGACGTATGCCAATTCCTTTTTTAAGAAGATATAAACATATGCCAGTAAATAAAATGATGAAGCCTATCATCATGCCAAGGGCTAGCGGAATTGAAACATCGCTAGAACCAAGCATTCCCTCCCTAAATGTATTAACAACATAAAGCATAGGATTAGCCAAGGAAATATTTCTCCATATATCTGGCAAAATGTTAATAGAATAGAAAACACCACCAAGGTATATCAAAGGCGTCAATACAAATGTCGGTATAACAGCTATATCATCAAAGCTATCAGCATAAATCGCGTTTATAAAACCCATTAACGAAAACATTATTGAAGTCAGGAATAAAACGAGAATCGTTAAACCATAATTTGCAATTTCAAAACTTGGATAGAAAACTAAACTAACTAAAAATACAATTACTCCTATTATTACACCCCTTGCAACTCCGCCAACAACGTAACCAAATAAAATAGCCCAATTAGGCATAGGAGAAATTAAAAGTTCCTCAACAGCTCTTTGAAACTTAACACCGTAAAAAGAGGATACGACATTTGAGTAAGCTGCTGTGATTACAGCCAACATAATCAATCCTGGAATCATAAACTGTATGTAATCAAACCCATCCATTGCTCCGATTCTAGGACCAATTAACGAACCAAATATGACAAAATATAAACTTGTTGTTACTGCTGGTGGTACAAGAGTTTGTACCCAAATACGCATAAATCTTCTGAGCTCTTTTTCAGACAGAGTGATAATTGACCAAATTAATTCTTTAGTTTCCATCTTTTTCTTTTACCAGTCTTATGAACAATTCCTCTAACCTATTTTGTTCATTCCTCATAGATTTTACTTTAATTCCATGATCTGAGAGTTTATTAAAAAGAGTATTAAGGTCATCATCTTTTGTTAGGGTCGCTATCAAAGTTTTAGGATCTTGAGACTTCAAATCAAAAATGGGTAGCTCTGGGATATCTTGCAATTCCTCATCAAGATCTAAAACAAAGCTCTGAATCGAAAGCCTGCTTAAAAGTTCCTTCATCGAAGTATCTTCTACTATAATACCTTCATCTATGATGGCAATATTATTACAATGTTGCTCAGCTTCCTCTAAATAATGCGTAGTTAGGATTATTGTGGTCCCCTTTTTATTGATATCTGATAGGAAGTCCCACATATCTCTTCTAAGCTCTATATCAACACCAGCAGTTGGTTCATCTAAAATCAATAATTTAGGCTCATGAACTAAAGCTTTGGCTATCATTAATCTTCTTTTTTGGCCGCCTGATAAATTCCTAGCCTGGTCATGACGCTTATCCCACAAAGATAATTTTTCTAACAGATTTTTGCATCTTTCTTTGGCAACATCTTTTGGGATTCCATAAAAACCTGCCTGAGTAATTACAATGTCTTCAACTTTTTCAAATTGAGAAAAATTTATCTCTTGAGCTACAACACCTAAAAAAGATTTTGCTTTGGGAAAATTATCATCAATATCATAACCAAATATCTTAATATTCCCTTCAGTTTTATTTGTAATAGAGCTTATGATGCCTATTGTTGAGGACTTACCAGCTCCATTCGGGCCAAGCAAAGCAAAAAAATCACCTTTAGTAATCTTTAGGTCTATTCCTTTTAAAGCTTCAACATCATTGCTATAAACTTTTTTAAGACCATTAATCTCAAGAGCATATTCTGACATTAGGTAGTCTCAACCTCTGAATCTACTAATAATAAACTTAAAATTAAACCAATTAGTATTCCAATCCACATAAATTCTCCTCCAAAAGCTATGAGAACTGCTGTTACCAGAGCAACAGCCATTTCAGAGTTCTTTTTCACCATTGACATTGCAACATAGGCGCAAGCTAAGCCTGTGAGAACAAGCGTTACTCCTAAAGCTAATATCATTAGAGGTTGCATAAATGTAACAAACGGTAAAGTAAAATATAAGAATGGAATCCCCATTAAATAATATGATCCAATGCCATCAAATAAAGATCTCATCACAGAACTTCCTTGCTTCCACCTCTCTACAACTATTACATGAACTCCTGTCCAAAGAGCTCCTTGTGTTGGAAAGAATGGATTTAAGATTGTCCCAAAAAAGTTTCTGATACCAACACTGTTGTGAGCCCTGTTTATATCTATATTAATCTCTTCATCAGGCCTATAGCTTTGTCCATCTTTCAAAATCTCAGAACCAGTAACAAAATCACCAAATAATAAAAGATAGCCAATAATCACCAATGGAAAAACTTCTTGATAATACTCAATTGGAGGCAAACCAATTGATAAAGGTGATGTCTTGTTATAAACCTCAACAACAGGCGGTATTGCAAAGCCTGACTGAATATCAAAACTTATCTCGCCAAATAAATAACCTACAATTGCAGCAATTAAGAATCCTGGCAAGAGGCCTAAAGATCCGATAATTTGAAGAATTTTATTTTTTGCAGCCATCCTTTTAAATGGTTCTGAAAAAGTAGTAACTGAGCAAATTACAAGGGCAAGAATCATAGATATTGGAGCGTCACCTATATATCTTTCATAGTCACTAAAAAATATTTGATGAAATGCTGCCAATGCTGCACCCAGGATAATTCCTGACTTTAATGCATTAGGAATTTTTTCAGTTATTACCCTGCCTAAACCGGTCATACCAAGTAATAATATAATGGCAGTAAACTCAATACACATGGCAGCCATATATTGAAATGTTTCAACTCTATATGTGCCATCGAAAAAACCTTTTGACATAAAAAATGCTATTACTAATGGAAGTGCGGGAGTAACCCATCCAGGTGCAAAAGGCTCACCAAAAATTATTGGTCCAGCGGTGATTAAGGTGCTTGCAATAAAACAACAAGCAACTGCTTCCTCAAAAGATAATCCAAGCGCCATTACAACAGGTGCTCCTGCAAATGCTGTAGCTCCTGAGATGACCATCCCTTGTAAGAATTCTGCTGTTAAAAATTTAATATGTATAAATGGAATCTTTAAGGTGAAAGGTCCCCACTTTATCCCATAGTTCTCTACTTTATTAATATCATTCATTTTGATAAATCCCCCATTGCATTTTCTAGTCCTCTTAGTGTAAGTGGATACATTCTATCTTCAAATATTTCTTTTATGATGCATACCGAAGAGGTGTACTCCCAGTGATCATCAGGTACAGGATTAAGCCAAGCAATCTTTTCAAAATGATTTGAAATTCTTTTTAGCCAATCAATTCCTGGTTCTTCATTCCAATGCTCAATACTTCCTCCTGGATTTGTAATTTCATATGGAGCCATTGTTGCATCGCCAACAAGAATAACCTTGTAGTCTGATGAATATTTATTTATTACATCATGCAACTTGAAACGCTCTTGGCTTCTTCTTTTATTATCCTTCCAGACTGTCTCATATATACAATTATGAAAATAAAAATATTCAAGGTTCTTTAACTCGGTTTTTACAGCTGAAAATAGCTCTTCACATACTTTTACATAAGGATCCATAGAACCGCCAACATCGAAAAAGATCAAAACTTTTACTGCGTTAGTTCTCTCAGGCAGCATATTTATATCAAGAATACCTCCATTCTTTGCTGTATTCTTAATTGTGCCAGACATATCAAGTTCCATATTGTTACTTTGTCTAGCAAACTTTCGAAGACGTCTTAATGCCATCTTAATGTTTCTAGTACCTATAAGAACTGAATCATCTAAGTTTTTGTATTGTCTTTGCTCCCAAACTTTAACAGCATTGCCACCACCACCTTTTCCGCCAACTCTAATCCCCTCTGGATTATTTCCTGAATTTCCAAAAGGTGATGTTCCAGCAGTTCCAACCCACTTATTACCACCCTCATGCCTTTCTTTCTGTTCATCTAATCTTTTTTTAAATTCTTCTAAAAGCTTCTCTAATCCACCCAATGATTTAATTTCTTTAAGTTCTTCTTCAGTGAGCTGTTTTTCAAATTCTTTTCTTAACCAGTCTTCAGGAATAAGAGCTGCAAAAATATCTTCTAATTTTTCCATTCCTTTAAAATATATTTCAAAGGCTCTATCAAATTTATCATAGTGCTTTTCATCTTTTACCAATATTGCTCGTGATAAATAATAGAAATCATTCATATCTGAATATGCTATCCTGGCTTCAAGCGCTCCAATCAAATCGAGTAGCTCTCTCAAAGAGCAAGGCACTCCAGAAGATTTAACAGTATTAAATAGATTTATTAACATTTATTAGTTATTTGCTTCTCGTCTTGTCATAAAAGCAAGTCTTTCAAGAAGTTGAACGTCTTGTTCATTTTTCAAAAGGGCTCCATAAAGAGGAGGTATTGCTTTAGAAGAGTCTGCATTTTTTAGTATTTCATCTGGTATGTCATCTGATAAAAGAAGTTTTAACCAGTCCACCAGCTCAGACGTGGAAGGTTTCTTTTTGAGGCCAGGTATTTTCCTCACATCAAAAAATACATCTAATGCATCTTTAACAAGTTTTTTCTTTATTTTTGGATAGTGCACAGCAACAATTTTTTCCATAGTTTCTCTATCTGGAAACTGAATAAAATGGAAAAAACATCTTCTTAAAAATGCATCAGGAAGCTCTTTCTCATTGTTTGAAGTTATTATAATTATTGGTCTATGTTTAGCCTTAATAGTCTGATCTGTCTCGTAACAATAGAATTCCATCCTATCAAGCTCTTGTAATAGATCGTTAGGAAATTCAATATCGGCTTTATCAATTTCATCAATCAAAAGAACAACCTGCTCATCTGCTTCAAAAGCCTCCCATAATTTCCCTTTATTGATGTAATTGGTAATATCTTTAACTCTTTCATCGCCCAGTTGGGAGTCTCTTAACCTCGTAACTGCATCATACTCATATAGTCCTTGCGTAGCTTTAGTTGTAGATTTTATATGCCACTCAATAAGTCTTTTTCCTAATGATTCTGCAACTTCAATAGCGAGCAAGGTTTTACCTGTTCCCGGCTCTCCCTTGATTAATAAAGGTCTTTCAAGTGTGACAGATGCATTAACTGCCATGCTTAGATCTTCTGTAGAAACATATTTTTTAGTACCTTTAAATTTCATAACTTTTCCTTATTGTTTGGTTAAATGTGGTAATTTTTCTTCTGACTTTAGTATTCTAGTTAGCTGTCTACTCGTTGCAACTAAATTTTTATTTAAATCCCAAATCTGACAATCCTGCTCGAAGAAGCCTTTGTTAAGATCTTTTGCAATTACATCCATAAAAAGCTCACTTGTTGATGGAAGCTGTCTAATATTTGTTGTTAATGATAGTGTTGGCACCCATCCAAGGGGTCCATATTTATTCATGACAACTGGCGGAAAAAAGTCAGAGTAAAAAGATAAGACAAATTGATCAGGAATTTCTTCACCCATTGAGATAAATCCTGCACATCTTGCTTCATCACCTAATTCATCCTCATTTTTAAGCCACCATGCATGTTGTTTAGCAATCTCACATTTAGTTTGTTTTATAAAACTTGGGGTAAAGCCCTCTTGCTTGTTGTCAAAGTTAAGTGAAATAAATAAGCCTCTATCTTCATTAAATATTTTCGGCGGGAGTGTTTCTAGATCATTTACGCCATTCATGTAATTAAAATCAGAACATATTCCTGTCATCATGCATCTTAATTTGTCATCTTGTAATAACGAAACCCGTCCTACTGAAGATCCTCTGCTTTCTCTTATCTTATCAACTTGGATAANAATTTCTTTTGGNTCCGTTCTATCTAAATAAAGNGTATTTGAGTTTATTACNTGTGGGTGCGGCATGCTCAATGAAAGTGCTTTTTGCATGACTGCTGTCAGATAACCTCCATGAGGTGTATTGCCTACAAAGTAATCTTTTGATGGAGTCATAGAAAAAATATCTTCATCAGACGTATCAATAATAATAGAATTTTCAAATTGTTTAAAAAAGCTCATTTTTCAATAATTTCCTTCATAATTGTAATTGATAAAGCTTAAATACTCTAAATTATGAATAGATACTTCGATATTGCTCTAAACCTTGCAAGTGATAGGTTTTCAGGTGAAAGAGATAAAGTTATTGCAGATGCTCTTATTCATAATGTTAATTACTTTAATATCGTTTGCTCCTCTTTAAATGAATTAGATTTTGTAAAAGATTTAAATGATAGGTATAAACAAAATTCATGCTTTACTCTTGGAGTACATCCACATAATGCAAATGAATTAAATGAAGATAGCTTAAAGTCTTTAAAGGATTCTATAAAGATGCATCAACCATCTGCAGTGGGTGAAACTGGGCTAGATTTCTTTAGAAATTTATCCACATTTGAAAATCAATTAAATGCTTTTGAGCAACAAATAATATTATCAATTGAAAATAATTTGCCTTTATTTCTTCACCAAAGAGAAGCTCATGATGATTTTATAAAAGTTATTGATAAATACATATCCGATATTCCAAGAGGTGTGGTTCATTGTTTTACTGGTACTCAATCCCAACTTGATGATTATCTTGAGAGAGATCTATATGTAGGATTGACTGGCTGGATATGTGATGAAAGGCGAAATAAAGATTTAAGAGAAAGTATCAAAAATATTCCTATCGATAGGTTAATGATTGAAACAGATGCGCCTTATCTAATACCAAGGAATTTAGAAATGAAGCCTAAAAATAATAGAAATGAGCCACAGTTTCTCCCTCATATCGCGAATGAAGTTGCTGCTTTAATGAATATCGACGAAGACAGATTCAATAAACAGGTGTTGAATAATAGTAAGTCATTCTTTGGAATTAATTCTAAAGATTAATATTATATTTTTCAGAAATTAAGACGTTATCTTCACCAATTTTTTTTGGAGAACTTTTTATCTCAAGTGGCGTTTCTGAGAATCTTGGAGATGGGCTAGGCTGAACCACTCCATCACGCTCAATGAATGTTGATCTTGATTGGTTATGCTCATGTTTTGGAGCCTCATCTAAGTCAAGAATTGGAGTAACACAAGCATCGGAATCTTTAAAAATCATAGCCCATTCATCTCTATTTTTTGAGAGGAACTTTTCTTCAAGTATAGATTTAAGCTCTGGCCACATATCTTTACTGAATTGCTTTGAGAATCTTTCATCTGTGATCTCTAATTTATTTAACATCTCTTTATAAAACTTATCCTCTATACAGGCTACTGCTAAATATTTCCCATCTTTACATACATAAGTATCATAGAAATGTGCAGCTCCATCGAGAAGATTAGACTCTCTTTCATTGACCCACATTCCTGAACCAAAAAAAGAATAGAACAAACTCATAAGCATAGAAGTGCCATCAATCATTGCTGCATCTACTACTTGCCCTTTTCCAGTTTTTTGAGAATGGATTAAGGCCGAAAGCATCCCTACCGCCAATAACATCCCTCCTCCGCCATAATCAGCAATTAGATTCAAGGGAACTGGAGGTCGCTCATCTTTTCTTCCAATGGCGTTTAATGCTCCTGTAATACTCAAATAATTTAAATCATGACCAGCCATATCAGAAAACAAACCCTCTTGACCCCAACCGGTCATTCTTCCGTAAACTAGCTTTTCGTTAATGCTTAATAAGTCATCCGGGCCGAGTCCTAATTTTTCCATTACTCCTGGTCTAAATCCCTCAAATACCGCATCTACCTGCATAATTAATTTCTTTAATTCGTTAATTGATTCGTCATTTTTTAAATCTAATGTGATTGAAAACTTTGATCTGTCATTTAAATCATACTTTGATCCACTTCCTTTAGACTCAGGACGACTTATTTTGATAACCTCAGCTCCAAGATCTGCCAGCAGCATGCCACAAAAAGGACCAGGTCCAATTCCAGCAAACTCTAAAATCTTCATTCCTTTTAGTGGTCCCATACAATAATCCTATTCAAAAGCCCTCATTTTTTCCAATAAAATTGGCAATAAAGTTAATGATACTAAAAATGCAAAAAACATTGCTAGTGCTGTAAAAATACCAAAGTAAATTGTTGGAATGAAATTAGAAAAGGAAAATATTAGAAAACCAATAGAGATTGTAGACGCAGTATAAAATATTGCCCTTCCTATAGTTGAGTGAGATCCAATCATTGCCTCATTGAAATCTTTGTTTAACTCATATTCAGATTTAAATTTATATAGATAGTGGATTGTATTATCAACTGCAATACCAACACTAATTGAAGCAACTGTAATAGTCATAATATCAAGCGGAATCCTCAGCAAGCCCATGGTTCCGAGAACTCCAATACCAATTAGAATATTGGGTAATAACCCAGCTAACATTATTTTTACTGATCTAAAAAGAATTAATAACATTAATGCAATTACGGTATACACGATAATTATTGA
>JGI24820J26691_1000306_pt1 | contig 14372 bp, 9 predicted proteins | sample METZYME_5_50m_FD_26691 | JGI IMG/M metagenome (IMG submission 26691) | reverse complement strand
TCACTTGGTTGCCACTCAAGATTGCTGAAAGCCTCAGAAAAGTATGCGCAGTGCTGACCTGTACCGCTAGCAATTTCTAGTACTTTTCCTTTATCTGGGAGATACTGAGATAAAACCTCCAATATAAATGGAGCATTCCGTGCAGCAGAGGCAGAATATAATTTTTTCTTTCCAATATTTTCGGCTTGACTAGCTGTTGGAGGAAGATTTTCTCGCAGTGGCATTAAAATCTANCAGGTAAAAGAGCCAGCAGTGTTTCGCTCTCAACTGAAACTTTTTTTTCGAGAAATAGATCAGACAATAGTTGGCTTGCGGCAGAAGCCGTTTGGAAACCATACCCACCTTGACCAGCAAACCAGAAAAAAGAAGGATTATTTTTATCTGGTCCTATTACCAAATTTCCATCTGGAGCGAAGCTCCTTAATCCAGCCCAGTTAGATAGCATTCTGTCTATTGGAGCATTTATTACGCCCTGAAAAGATTCAACGCCAGTTGCTAAAGTTTTATCATCTGCCCACGCGTCATGTGGGTCTACCAATTCTTTATCAGCAGGTGATATTATAAGGCTCCCCGCATCAGGTTTTGCATACCACGTTTCTCCAACTCCATCGATCATTGGCCAGTTTTGAACATTGATACCTGTGGGCGCCCGCATTCTAGCAATAGAGCGTTTAAAAGGTCTGATATTAAGTTTTGAGACCCCGCAAAATTCCGCAACCTTATCGGCCCAAGCACCTGCTGCATTTATCAATGCGCTTGCAGAGATGTCACCGTCTGAGCTTTCTATTTCCCATTTCTTGTTCTTTTGATAAGCACTCTTTAGCTTTGTTTTTTTTCTTATTTGAGCTCCATTTTCTAGAGCAATCTTTCTGTAGTACTCGTAAAGCTTATTTGTATCAATATCGTAAACATCAGGTCTGTAGGCCTGTCGTGTTATACTTTCTCGCTTGAGGGCTGGGATGAATTTAAAAGCTTCGTCAGCGGAAATATATTTCAAGCCCAGATCTTCCGAGTCGGACTGGAACTGTGCCTCTTCGCCTTTTCTACCAAGTAACAAAAGGCCTCGCTTTTTTAAAAATCCCTGGCTTTCGGATTTAAGGAATGTCAAGCTTGCTTTATTTAGCTCTTTTGTAACGCGGTTACCATAGTCTTCAATAAATGTTGCTGCAGATCGTCCAGATGAATGATAGCATAATTCGGGCTCAGCTTCTAACAAAACGACTTTAACATAGGGTGCTAACTGGGCGCATGCAGACATTCCCGCAATTCCACCCCCGATTATTACGACATCAGTCATTAGTTAGGTTCCAACGGTGGTTTTAGAGCCCCCATAACTTAATGGGGGCTTCAAATCATTATTGAGGAACGTCTCCTTTGATGCCTTCGACGTAAAAGTTCATTCCTAACAGTGTTCCATCATCCGCTGTTTCGCCTGCAGCTAACCAAACTGAACCGTCTTGCTTGTTGATTGGTCCAGTAAATGGATGATAATCTCCAGAAGCAATTGCATCTTTCATGGCGAGTGCTTCTGCTTTTACATCGGCTGGAACTGCAGAAGTAATTTCTCCAATACCAACCATACCTGGCCCAATGCCGTCCCAAGTGTCAGTTGAGGTCCACGTTCCATCTAGGACAGCCTGAGTTCTGGCAATATAGTATGGTGCCCAATCGTCAATAATTGATGATACTCTGGGTGTAGGTTTAAACATTGCCATATCTGAAGCTTGACCAAAAGTTATTACCCCACCAGCTTTTTCTGCAGCAGCTTGTGGTGCGGTGGAGTCAGTATGTTGTAAAACGACATCGCAACCCTGTTCGATTAAAGCGGTTGCAGCGTCTGCTTCTTTTGCAGGGTCAAACCAGGTATAAATCCAAACGATATTAAATTCGACATCTGGATTAACCTTTCTAGCGTGTATGAAGGCTGAGTTAATGCCTCTTACAACTTCTGGAATTGGAAAAGAGCCGATATAACCAACCTTATTGGTTTTGGTCATTTTTCCTGCGATATGACCTTGTATAGCTCGTCCTTCATAGAATCGGGCTGAATAGGTGGAAACGTTGTCAGCTCGCATATAGCCAGTTGCATGCTCAAATTTTACATTAGGAAACTTTTCAGCAACGTTTATGGTGGGTTCCATATACCCAAATGAAGTTGTAAAAATTAAATCAGCTCCCTGCAAGGCCATCTGGGTCATAACCCTTTCGGAGTCGGCTCCCTCTGGGACTAATTCTTGGTAAACAGTTTCTACTTTATCACCGAAATGTTCTTCTACAGCCAGTCTNCCTTGATCATGCTCATATGTCCATCCATAGTCGCCAACAGGTCCAACATAAACAAACCCTACTTTGACATCAGCTGCCAAAGCTGCTGCCGCAATTCCAACCGAAGCTATTGCGCCAGCTATTACAGATTTTATGTACATATATCTCTCCCTAAATTGAAATAGGCCTCACGATGAGGCGTGAAATGGTCGTCCCAGGGACGCGGGCGCTCCCTGATTCCCCCGTGANGAAATGATAACAAGAACTACAATTGTAATCAAATATGGTGACATTGATAAGTACTCTACAGGAATAGAAGCTCCAGCCGCCTGTAAATTTAGCTGCAACACTGTCACACCGCCAAAAATATAGGCACCAAATAAAACTCGCCACGGTCTCCAACTTGCGAAAACTACAATTGCTAGNGCTATCCAACCNGCACCGGCGGTCATTCCTTCAGTCCACTGTGGTACTCTTGCCAGTGAAATATAAGCGCCTCCCAANCCACTGGTGGCGCCACCAAACATTATAGCAAGCATTCGCACCCTTACAACTTTGTACCCAAGTGCGTGTGCCGCGTCATGATTTTCCCCGACGGCTCTTAAAACCATTCCAGCGTGTGTGAATTTTAAAAACCACCAAACCATCGCTACTATAAAGACTGAAAAATAAATCATTAAATCGTGTGAAAATAGCATTTTCCCCAAAACTGGAATGTCTCCTAAGAATGGTATGTCAAGTGCCTTGAGAGTAGGGGACTTCATTCCCTCATAAGGCCTCCCAAGTAATGCAGATAAACCTAAGCCCACTAATGTGAGACCAAGGCCAGTAGCTACTTGGTTAGATTTTAAATATTGAGTGAGTATTCCGAATATCATCGAGAATATACCTGATACGATCGCAGCACATATAAATCCTAAAAGTGGTGCGTTAGTATTAACTGCTATTATAAAGCCTACTACTGCTCCAACAATCATCATACCCTCGACACCGAGGTTTAAAACTCCAGATTTTTCGACAACCGCTTCTCCGATGGCGGCTAATAAGATTGGCGTTGCGGAGACCATTAGCGATGCTATTAAAAGAGCCGGATTGATACTAGAAAAGTCCATTATTAGTTTGTTCCTATCTTAACTCGGTAATTTGCAAATAGGTCAGTTGCGAGAAGGAAAAACAGAAGCATACCTTGAAACAACTGAATAGAAGCTCCAGGCAAACCCAGCATTAGTTGTGCTAATTCACCCCCAATATATGTCAGAGCAATGAGTAAACCAGATAGTAGTATCCCAACAGGGTGCAGTCTTCCCAGAAAAGCAACTATAATTGCAGTAAAGCCGTAGCCAGAATTAAATTCGATTGTTATCTGACCAGATGGCCCAGCTACTTCGAACATCCCAGCGAGGCCTGCTAGTGTCCCCGAAATACCGAGACAAAATACTATATTTGCAGTTGGATTTACACCAGCAAATTTTGCTGCTCGCGGGGCCTCGCCAGTGAGTTGAATATTAAATCCTTGGATGTGTCTGGTCAAAACAATGTATGAGAAAATTACTGTTATAAATGCAAATAAAACTCCCCAATGCATTCCGGAGTTGCTGATTATTTCTACATTAGCAGCACTTTCATATTTTTGTAGATTGCGCGAGCCAGGAAATCCATATCCATCAGGATTTTTTAGAAGACCCTGACTTACTGAAGCTAGTATTGACTCAGCAACATAAACAAGCATGAGTGAAACTAAAATTTCATTTGTATTAAGCTTTGCTTTCAAAAAAGCTGGTATCATTCCCCAAAGAAACCCGCCTAGGGCGCCAGCAATTATCATTAATGGGAAAATCAATTTACTTTCCATTGGATAAAAAGCTAATGCTAGACCTGCCCCAAAAATAGCACCCATTATGTATTGCCCCTCAGCTCCAATATTCCAAACCCCAGCTTTGAACCCAAATGATAGGCCAATGGCGATTAATATTAGAGGCCCTGCCTTTACAAGTAATTGTGGACGAGAGTAGCTTGCAAAGTTTGGATCGAATAATGGGTCCCAGAAGATAATACGTATAGCCTCAAATGGGTTTTCACCTAAAATAGTGAAGAGAATTCCGCCAGAGATCATTGTAATAACGACTGCTAGGAAGGGAGATAAGTATATCCATTTTTTAGATTGTTGCGGACGTTTTTCTAACTTAAGCATTTCTTGCTTCCAGGTCTTTGGCCCCTCCCATCATGAGACCAATTTGTTCAAAAGAAAGGTCGGCAGTTTTTTTAATCTGAGATAGTGTTCCCTCATTTAATGCAGCAAACCGGTCACTAATTTCTAATAGCTCATCAAGATCTTGTGATATAACCAAAATTGCCGCCCCACTTTCTGATAAGGTTAGAAGTGCTTGCCTGATCGAAGATGCAGCAGCAGCATCAACACCCCATGTTGGCTGGTTCACAATAAATACAGTAGGGTTTTGCAAAATTTCTCGACCAATTACAAATTTTTGCAAATTTCCCCCAGAAAGTGATCCAGCTGTATTTTTGGAGCCTGGAGTTCTTACATCAAACTCTTTTATGACTTTTTCCGCAAACGCTTTACTTTTCTCCCAGTCAATAAAACCATTGGATACAAGGTCTTGAGATTGCTCCGCAGTAATCAATATATTTTCTATTAGGCTCATATTAGGTGCCGCCGCGTGTCCTAAGCGTTCTTCTGGTGCAGATAGCAGGCCTATTTTTCGTCGTTGGTTGGGAGTAAATTTAGTTATATTACTTTCGTTGAAACTTATACTGCCTTTTTGTGATATTTGCTCGCCTGATAAAACGGCAAATAGTTCATCTTGTCCATTACCCGCTACTCCACCAATTCCTAGTATTTCTCCCTGCTTTAAATCAAATGTTATATTGGTCAGGGGAGTGCCAAATTGGCTCTTACTTAGGGAGCAAACATTCTCAATTTTTAGTAATATCCGCCCAGCTGGTTTATTTATTTTTTTGGGTGCCTTAATACTAGACCCAACCATCATTTCTGCTAATTTTTTTGTGCTTGTGTTTTTGGGTGTGCAGGTATCTACCTTTTTTCCGAGACGTAGAATTGTAGCTGTATCACATAATTTTCTTATCTCTTCTAACTTATGACTAATATATAAAATGGAGGTGCCCTCAGACTTAAGCTTTAGAAGTGTTTTAAATAAAACATCTACCTCTTGTGGTGTCAAAACTGATGTAGGCTCATCCATTACTAATAACTTTGGATTTTGTAATAGGCAGCGAATAATTTCTACTCTTTGACGTTCTCCGACCGAAAGTGCACCAACTGTCTTTGCTGGATCTAGGGGTAGTCCGTAAGCCTCGGATACAGATTTAATTTTTTCGCCTAAGTCTTTTTGATTTGGGGGATTATCCATACCTAAGGAGATATTTTCAGCAACGGTTAACGCCTCAAATAGGGAAAAGTGCTGAAATACCATTGCAATGCCTGCTTGTCGGGCTTCACTTGGAGTGCCTGGTTTAAATGGAGCACCATTTAATAGTAAGTTACCACTATCGGGCTTGACCAACCCATAGATTATTTTCACTAATGTGGACTTTCCAGCACCATTTTCACCAAGTAAAGCATGGACTTCACCGATATTTATATCAAAAGAAATGTTACTATTAGCTATAACACCAGGGTATGATTTCGAGATGCCATCGAGCTCAAGCAATTTTTTTATCAAATATTAAGCCCTTTTCTAACTCGTGATTTCTTTCTAGCCAATTTACTGCAACACCCAAAGCGATCTGTTGAGGATGTTTTCCGTAAGTCTTACATCCTATTGGGCATTGAATTTGGTCGATTGTTTTTTCGGTGTGCCCAAATGATAAAAGTTTCTTTTTAAATCGATTAAACTTTGTTTTTGAGCCTATTAATCCAACCCATTTAAAATCATGGTTAAGGATTTTATCACAAATTTCGAGGTCGATTTTGTGTGAGTAGGTTAAGATCAAATGTTCAGCATTAGGGTGCGCCCGTTTTATAAATTGCTCTGGGGACTCGTAAATTATTTTATAGACGTTGGAGAACTCTAAATCTGGAAACCTGCTATTATCGGTATCCAACCAATAAATCTCTAAATTTGGCATAGGCGCCAAAAGTGATAATATCGCAGAGCCTACGTGTCCTGCACCCCATATCCATATGGGAGACCTTGCAGTAATAACTTTTTCAATCAACCATTCATCGCAAAGCTCATGATCAAAGCTAATTTGTTCAGTTTTATATTTTTTTATAAGCTTTTTTACTTTTTTTGTAGCCTCCGCTGTACTTGAAATGGATCTTATATTTAAGTTCTGATCCTTCAAATTAGTAACAGCTTTTTCATCATAATACTCAGTTAATAATTTTACATGACCGCCGCAACACTGTCCTAACTCAGGACCCAACGGATAAGACTTGAATTTTGTCTTTCTTGTTTTTAAAATTTCTTGGGCCGATTTAATTGCCTCAAATTCAAGAGTGCCCCCGCCGATTGTGCCCTGTGTGCCGTTGGCCCAAACATACATTTCGGTGCCACTTCCTCTTGGAGTTGAACCCTTAATCTCGAGAATTAAGATCCGTGCAACTGGTCCGTTCTCATCTATAACTCTTTTTAAAGTACTATAATCAAGTGCCATCTACGTACCTGATAGCTTTGAGAATGTTTTCAGGTGTAGCAGGTGCATTTAAGTTGGGCCAACTTTTGCCACAGGCAGAGATTGCGTCTCTTATTGCAAGGAATACCGAAATACCAAGCATAAAAGGTGGTTCTCCAACGGCCTTTGATTTGTATATTGTATTTTCTAGGTTTAAATTATCAAACAATCTTACATTAAAAATTTTTGGCCGGTCGGATGCACAGGGAATTTTATAGGTTGATGGTGCATGAGTTTTTAACTCGCCCTTCTCATCCCATACAAGTTCCTCAGTCGTTAGCCAACCAACGCTTTGGATAAACCCACCTTCTATTTGCCCAACATCAATTGCAGGATTTAAGCTTTTGCCAGCATCGTGTAATATATCAGTCCTTAATAATTTGAATTCTCCCGTCAAAGTGTCTACAACAACTTCAGAGACCGCTGCACCATAAGCAAAATAATAGAATGGGCGACCTTTTCCCTCAATTCGATCCCATTGTAAATCAGGTGTTTTGTAAAATCCAGTTGATGACAGGCTAATACGTTGTGTGTAAATTTCGTGAACTGCATCTTCAAAAGCAATATCGAAGTTGCTTCCCTTAACTCTTCCATCTTCAAATTTAACGTCATTTGTATTTGGTCGATACTTTTCAATGAAATATGATGAGATCCTAGCGCAAATAATATCGCAAGCCTGCTTAACGGCCATACCATTGAGGTCACTTCCTGAGCTTGCAGCGGTAGCCGAGGTATTTGGGACTTTTGCCGTATCAGTAGCAGTTATTTGGACTTTATTTGTCTCTATACCAAAAACATGAGCAGCCACTTGAGCAACTTTCTGGAAGAGACCTTGTCCCATTTCTGTGCCGCCATGATTAATTTTCACGGAGCCGTCGTTATATATGTGAACTAATGCACCAGCCTGGTTAAGTTGTGTCAATGTGAAAGAAATTCCAAACTTTACAGGATTGAATGCTATCCCTCTTTTCAAAATTTTGTTCTCTCTATTCCATTCTTTCACTTTATGTTTGCGTGTCTGGTAATCACAATCTTCTAAAAGTTTATCCATCATTTCGTGGACTATGAAATCTTTAATTTCCATATTATAATGGGACTTCTGAGGTTTGACCCCATCTTTGATTTTCTTTTCAGCCCTATAAAAGTTTCGCTTCCTGACTTCATCTGGATCTACACCAATAGTAAAGGCAATGTGATCAATTATACTTTCCATACCGATCATACCCTGTGGTCCACCGAAGCCTCTAAAAGCAGTAGCACTTTGGGTATTAGTTTTTAATCTATGGCTTTCGACTCTAAAATTTGGAATGTGATAACAATTATCAGCATGCAACATGGCCCTGATCAGCCACTGGCAGGGATAGATCCTGCGACCAACCGCAACGAACAAAATGCTTAACATCAAGAGCTTTGATATTACCTAATTTGTCAAAGCCAGCAGTGTATTCTATTTGAAAATCATGACGCTTACCTGTAATTTTCATATCATCGTCGCGATCATACCGCATTTTTACAGTTGAGTTGTTCCGCACTGCCGCTATTGCGCAAGCACAAGCTAATGCATTTCCTTGGCTTTCTTTTCCGCCAAAGCCACCACCCATTCGGCGGACTTCAACTTTGACAAGGTTCATATCTAGGCCCAATGTTTCAGCAACTTTGTGCTGAATTTCCGTAGGATGTTGGGTGGAGCTATAAATTACCATTTCTCCGTCATCTTGTGGAGATGCAATAGCGGCTTGACCTTCAAGGTAGAAGTGTTCTTGTCCACCTAATTCAAGTTTGCCCTCAAGGGTCATCGGGGAGGTCTTAAGTGCTGATAAAATATCCCCTTTTTTATAGGTTCTTGGACCGTCTTCAAAGCGACTATTCAAGTTAATAGCTTCGTTGATACTTAAAACCGGTTGTTCTTCAGTATATTCAATGATAGCCAATTTTGCGGCATATCTTGCTTCGGTGTGTGAATTTGCGGCTACAATAAAAATTGGTTGGCCGATAAAGTTTACGTTCATATCCGCGAGCAAGGGCTCGTCATTTGCATTTGGAGCGACGTCATTTTTAAATGGAAGGTCATGTGAGAGTATAATATCTGCAACACCAGGCGCTTCTCTTACGGCTGAAAGATCAATCGATTTTATTTTACCCTTAGCTATATTTGATAAACCAAAAGCAAGATGCAAGGTTTTCGCTGGAATTGGAATATCGTCAACATAGCGCGCTGCACCAGTTACATGCAGTTTTGCTGAGTCATGTGGTATAGCTTTGTTCATGTTCAGGGCTCCACGTCTTGGACGTTTGTATTTATACCCAGAGTTTCGTAATAGTAGCGGAGCAACAAATTGTGAGCAGTAGTCTGGCGGTAGTCCGAAGAACTCCTTAAGTCAGATAATGGACTAAAATCCTCTCCCCAAGTTTTGCGACATGATTGCAATACTTTTTCCTCCCACAGATGATTTAGTAATTTACTTTCAACATGAATAGCTCTCTTCGGAATTCCTGCCATTCCACCAAAAGCAATTACGCATTTTTTGATTAATCCATCGTCTAGAACGATATTAAAACAGCCGCAAACAGAGGATATATCTTGATCAAATCGCTTGCTAATTTTATAGCATTTTGTTGAAATATTTTTTTTGGGAATAATAAAGTATTCTAGGAACTCGCCTTTATTAATGTCCTGTTTTTTGTAATCCAGGAAGAAATTTTCTAACTTTATCTTTCGTTGCCCCTGTGAGCTCCTTAAGACAAGGTCAGTCTCCATAGCAATCAATGCTGGAGCACTATCACCTATAGGAGAGCCATTTGCTATATTTCCTCCCAAAGTTGCTGCATATCGAACTTGTGTAGATCCATATCTCTTAAGCAATTTTGCAAATGATGGTGCCTCAACGCACGCCCAACTGCGCAGTTTTTCTATAGTAATTCCCGCTCCGATATGCCAAGTTTCAGGTTGTTCCTCAATATTTGAAAAATCAGACACTTGATTTAAAAAGGCAACATTTTGAAATTTTTGGAAGTCTTTATTTACCCATAATCCAATGTCTGTTGCACCTGCGATTAATTGAGTATTTGGCTCTTTATTGAGTATTTCTGCTAACTCTTGCTTAGATTTCGGTAATTCTTTTGATCCTGATTTTGGCAAATGAGAAAGTTGTTTAAAATCCTCCTCAACCCAAGCTGGTTTTTTTTCATCTTCTGCAGCCCTAGCTGCCTTGACGATAGGTTCATAGCCAGTACATCGACAGAGATTACCAGCNAGAGTTGTGTTGTGGTCTCTGTCTCTATTGATATTTGCNGCAACCATTGAGGTAATNAAACCTGGAGTGCAGAATCCACATTGTGAGCCATGAANCTCAACCATTTTATCCTGTACTTTATGGTTTCTTATTCCCTCTACTGTGCGAACTGCTTTACCATCGATTTGGGGGAGAAATAGAATACAAGAATTTAAAGGTCTTATAGACTTTTCTTTGTCAATAAGGATAACAGTGCAGGCCCCACAATCGCCCTCATTGCAGCCTTCTTTTGTTCCAGTAAGCTGATTATCAATTCTTAACCAATCTAACAGAGTTTGAGTCGCGTCAACATTAGTTAAAGCGACGGGCTCCCCATTAAGAAGAAACCTGATATCCATCCAGAATACCTACCGCCTTACCCTAGTAAACTTACGATGTACCACCTCGATGCGGTGTAGAAATGGCCAACAAATAATATCTTAATATATAGAGAACCGAAAAATTTGTTTTTTTCAAGTATGAAATTTAATTGCAGCGAGGCCTTTAGTTTTCTTATATCGCGCAATAGACTATAAAAATGACTGGCTATCCAAAATATATTCATCTTCGAGTACATACAGAATATTCTCTACTTGAAGGCGCAACACGCTTAAAAAAACTACCAGAACTTTGTAAAACTAATGATATGCCTGCAATTGCAGTAACAGAAACCAATAATCTATTTAGTGCTTTAGAATTCTCGGTTTTGTTCAAAGATCATGGTTTACAACCAATAATTGGATGCCAAATTGATTTTAAATTTGCAGATTTGGTTCCAGACAAGCGGGGTCCAACGACTGCCCCAATTGTACTACTTGCACAAAATGAACTTGGTTACAAAAACCTTATGAAACTTAGTTCAGAAATGTATATTCAAAATGATTATGAGAAAGTAGAAATTTCCCTTGAACAATTGGAGAACCATGCAGACGGGCTGATATGTCTCACTGGTGGATCTAAAGGACCGCTGGGACAATTAATACTGGCGGCTCAAGATAAAGCAGCTAGGGATTTACTTTCAAAATTTCATGGTATTTTTTCGGACCGTCTCTACCTTGAATTACAAAGGCATCCGCAAGCGGCTGGGCTGCCCAAAGAAGAAAATGACTCTGAGCCTGTTTTTATAAATATGGCATATGATTTGAACATTCCTTTGATTGCAACAAATGATGTATATTTTGATAATGGCGAGATGTATGAGGCCCACGATGCTCTATTATGCATCGCCGATGGAGTTTATGTTGATCAGCAGGAACCTCGCAGAAGTGTAACAAACCAACATTACTTCAAAACGCAAGAAGAAATGGCCACTTTATTTGCTGATCTTCCAGAAGCCTTAGATAGTACAGTAGAGGTTGCTCAACGTTGTGCATTTATGGCAACTTGCCGGGACCCAATCCTTCCATTATTTGCAAGTGACGAGATAAGTGAGTTACATCGACAGGCTAAAGAGGGTCTGAAAAATAGATTGTCAGTTATTCCACATGCCGCACCAATATCTGAGTATGAAAAAAGAATAGAATTTGAACTCAAAATTATTGAGCAAATGGGATTTCCAGGTTATTTTTTGATCGTTGCGGATTTTATAAAATGGGCGAAGGAAAAGGATATACCAGTCGGCCCAGGCCGAGGCTCAGGCGCTGGCTCACTTGTTGCATACGCACTCACAATTACCGATCTTGATCCTCTAAGATACAATCTTCTTTTTGAAAGGTTCTTGAACCCAGATAGGGTGTCGATGCCAGATTTTGACATAGATTTTTGTATGGATAGGCGAGAAGAAGTCATTCAGTACGTACAAAAAAGATATGGGCACGATAAAGTTGGGCAAATTATAACATTTGGTGCGTTGTTGTCTAAGGCGGCAATTCGCGATATCGGGCGTGTCTTGCAGATGCCGTATGGACAAGTTGATCGTTTGGCAAAGCTAATTCCAATAGATGGTGTCAAGCCCTTAAGTATTGAGCAAGCACTTACAGAAGAGCCTCGCTTAAAAGAGGAAGCCGAACGAGAAGAAGTTGTCGATCGATTACTTAACTATGGTCAAAAAGTTGAAGGTTTGTTACGAAATGCTGCTACTCATGCCGCTGGTGTTGTAATCAGTGATCGTCCACTAGATGAACTGGTGCCTGTTTATAAAGATACTCGGTCTAGTATGCCTGCGACGCAGTTCAACATGAAATGGGTTGAACAAGCTGGGCTTGTTAAATTCGATTTTTTGGGTTTAAAAACTCTAACTGCAATTCAAAATGCGATTGAAATAATAATAGCTTCTGGGCGTTCGCTGCATCAAGCGGCCGATGGCCGTCAATTATTTCAGCCCATAAAAAATGCCGAAAACCAAATTAATACGATACCATTAGACGACAAGTCGACTTACGATTTATATGCTTCGGCTAAAACCGTTGCTGTTTTTCAGGTAGAGAGTTCCGGCATGATGGACGCGCTCAAGCGTATGAAGCCTACATGTATCGAAGATATCGTGGCTTTAGTTGCTTTATATCGACCTGGACCAATGGAAAATATAGCTGCCTATTGTGATGTCAAAAATGGTGTTAAGGAGCGTGTATCCATTCATCCCATGATTGATGATATTCTTGAAGAAACTCAAGGGATAATTGTGTATCAAGAACAAGTGATGCAAATAGCTCAAACCATGGCGGGTTACTCACTGGGTGAGGCGGACTTACTCAGGCGTGCGATGGGTAAAAAGATAAAAGCCGCTATGGATGCTGAACGNCCAAAATTTGAGGCAGGTTCTAAGAAAAACGGTATAAATGCCAAGAAAGCTTCAGAGATATTCGATTTATTGGAAAAGTTTGCTAACTATGGCTTTAATAAATCCCATGCAGCTGCTTATGCTGTTGTAAGTTATCAGACAGCTTGGTTGAAAACAAATCATCCACTTGAATTTATGGCAGGTGTAATGAATTGTGATATCCATTTAACAGATAAGCTTTCTCAGTATGTGGATGAGGTTAGAAAAGGTTTGAAATTACCTTTTATTTCTCCGTGCGTAAATCGTTCTCAACCAAAATTCTCTGTTATGGAGAACTCACTAATTTATGGATTGGCTGGGTTGAAAAATGTTGGTTTGGAAGCAATGGATTTGCTTGTTAAAGTTAGAAATAAAAAGGTTTTTGTGAATTTATTTGACTTTGCAAGACGATTGGATTTGCGAAAAATTGGAAAACGACCTCTCGAAATGTTAGTCCAAGCAGGCGCTCTTGATGTCCTAGACACTAATAGACATCGTATATTTAAAAGCCTAGACGCATTAGTTGCTTATTCCGCAGCTATTCATGATCAGAAGGTCTCAAAGCAAGTTTCCCTGTTTGGAGAAGCGGGAGACGATTTGCCTGAACCTGTGTTATCTGCAGTTTCTGATTGGTTACCGGCCGAGCGTTTGTCGCGTGAGTTTTCAGCCATAGGTTTTTACGTTACTGGGCATCCACTTGATGACTATAAATCAGCCTTTAAAGTAAACGATATTCTTACAATAGAAGAGGTTGAAAAAAAAGTATTATCAGGCCCTCATTTGGTAAAAATTGCTGGGGTGGTTGTTGGACGGCAAGAAAGAAAGTCAGCAAGGGGTAATAGATTTGCTTTTGTGCAGTTAAGTGATTTTACAGGGAATTTTGAAGTGACTTTATTCTCTGATGTATTAGAGAAGTCTAGGAATAACCTAGATAGTGGAGCGCGGGTTATTTTGACAGTCGAGGCCTCATTTGAAGGGGAGCAGTTAAAATTATTGTGCAGATCAGTTACAAATATTGATGAGGCTATTTCGACNGACACATCGCATGGAATTAAGATTTTTGTAGAAGATACTAAAGTACTTCCCTCTTTAATATCTGTATTGGGTCAGGCCTCAGAAAATAGAAAAACTGTCTCTAAAGGCCCTATCCATTTATGTTTGATTTGTTCTGGATTGCCCGGTGAGGTTGAGCTGGATACTGGTTTAACCTGTGATACAAGTCCTCAAATCAGAGGAGCAATCAAAAGTTTAGATGGTATCTTAGATGTTCAAGAGATTTAATTTTTATTTTATGTGTAAACCAAATCTTATCTTGCGAATTTTTTATGTTTTATCCGTTTAGGTTCTAATGCATCCGGTCCTAAGCGGCGTTTTTTATCTTCTTCATAATCTGCAAAATTACCTTCAAACCATTCAACGTG
>JGI24820J26691_1000305_pt1 | contig 14393 bp, 12 predicted proteins | sample METZYME_5_50m_FD_26691 | JGI IMG/M metagenome (IMG submission 26691) | reverse complement strand
TAATTGAATAATCTCCCTCACTACCGCTACAATTAGGAATAATTTCAGTGGTTATTTCAGGGTCTACACAGGTATTTTCAGAAATATCCAGTGTATATGCAACATTTTGTGGACTAGGGTAAGTAGAAATCACAAAATAGTAAGTTTGACCGGTAAATACATTCAAATCAAATACAGACTGAGTTACACTTGAACTGGTATAGTTAACCAACCAGCAATTCACACCAATATCTTCAGCATTTTCATATACATATATCCCACTCCAAGTTCCTTCAGGAGTAAACTTTACATTTAAAGAAGTATCACTTACTGCTGTATATAAATAAACAACGTCATCACCTCCAAGATAACTTCCACTTCCTTCGCATCCTGTTGCGGAATTTGTGTAATCGTCTCCGTAATTTATAGTATCATCAGAAGTTGAATATGGAATTGATTCAATAACAATTGGGTCATCAGCAGTACTCCCAGCAGGTGGGGGTGTAAATGATATACTAAACCATTCTGTTGTCTCGTCTCCACAAACAGACCTAACAAAAAACTCGTATTCTTGACCCTGGGTTAGCTCAGTTAATTCAATTGAAGTTTCAGAGACAAGCGTACCTGAATCTGGATTATCATTTCCGGCTTCCTGCAATGCGTATTCAAAATAAGTAACATCCGCCGCTGNCCATGAGATAGTTGCCGTTGTNCCAGTTAAAAAGTCTAGTGATATGGTCGGGTTGGAACAACTTTGTGTAATTCCTTCAAAAATAATATTTGGCAAAAAATCTCTAAACTGACCTGTTGGTGGTGCACTTGGATCTGGATCGGTAGAATCTGAATAGAAAACCAACGATGCACCAGCTGAGGCTGGTGTACAATAAAAGTCATGATTACTTGAGTCATATCCTGCTTGGTTTTCTTCAACAGCCATAACTAGGTTAGAAACACCATCATATTCGAAAGGAGTGTCAAAAGAAATCGAAACAACACCTTCTGAAATAGATGTTGTGGCAGCATAAACTTGAGTTAAAGAACCGAATTCTATCCAGTTATCCCCATCTGAGAAAACTTCTTGATCAGTATGACCCATGTAAACAACCCATTCACTACTTGTTTCGAGTGTAGTCTCTGGTGTTGCAAAATATTTAATACCAGTAATAGATCCAGAGGCATTNATCAAAGAAGAATTATATATCGATTGAGAATAAGTATAGCCATAGTATGGCTCTATAGGNAGTTCTTCGTTCACATTTGTTCCATTTCCGACTGAAACCTGAGAAAATAATGGAATAGAAATAAATAAGAAAAATATTAATGTAAGAGTGTAATGTTTTTTCATGTATAAAATTTTTTAAGAATGATTGTGATGCGTAATCACTTTACACTTAAAAATATTAAAATAAATGATTCTTTACACTAAAAATGTTAAAAATGTCACACCGATATTGTTTAGTCTTTTAATAAAATAGTGAGTTAAGACTTATCAATTATATCCATAATGCTGTCGCTAACACCCATATTACTGAATCCACCATCATTATAAAGATTTTGAAGAGTTACTCTTTTAGTTAAGTCACTAAACAGAGTAATTGTATAATTGGCACAATCCATAGCAGTTGCATTGCCGAGCGGTGACATTTTATCAGCGTATTTTATAAACCCGTCAAATCCTTTTACCCCTTTTCCAGCTGTTGTTGGAGTTGGTGATTGGGAAATTGTATTTACTCTAACCTTTTTATCTTTTCCAAAGAAGTATCCAAAACTTCTGGCTACGCTCTCAAGGAAAGCTTTGTTATCAGCCATATCGTTATAATCCGGAAAAACCCTCTGAGCAGCCATGTAGGAAAGAGCGACGATACTACCCCACTCGTTCATTGCATCGTTTTTATATAAAGTTTGCATAACCTTATGAAAGGACATCGCAGAAACATCTAATCCTTTGTGAGTCCAATCATAATTTTGGTCAGTATATAATTTTCCTTTCCTAACATTTACCGACATGCCTATGGAATGAAGAATAAAATCTAATTTTCCGCCTAGAACTTCCATTGACTTAATTACCAAATTTTCTAAATCTTCAAGTGATGTAGCATCCGCAGGAATCACTGTAGAATTTGTTTTCTCTGCTAGTTCGTTAATTTGACCCATTCGCATAGCTACCGGGGCATTTGTAAGAACAAATGTCCCACCTTCTTCAAAAACACGTTCTGCAGTGATCCAAGCAATTGAATTAGAATCTAAAGCACCAAAAATAATTCCTCTCTTTCCTTTTAGTAAATTATTTGACATAATTAATTTTTTTGTTAAACAAATATAGTGTTTTAATTAAGCAACTGCTTTGCATGAGTATATGCAGATTCAGATGCATTATTACCTTCTAACATTTTAGCGATTTCAACTATTCTCTCATTATCATTTAACCTTGAAATCTTAGTTTTTGTATAGCCATCAGTATCATTTTTGTAAATCATAAAATGTGACTCACCCATGGCAGCTATTTGAGGTAAATGAGTTATCGAAAATGTTTGTATTTTGGTACCAAGCTCCTTCATTATAAGCCCCATTTTTTTGGAAATTTCCCCAGAAACTCCGGTATCAATTTCATCAAAAATAATGGATGGCAACTGTTTATACTTAGCCATGATCGATTTTATTGAAAGCATTATTCTTGACATCTCTCCACCAGAGGCTGAATCTTGAATTTTTTTAAATTCATATCCTTTGTTTGCAAGAAACTCAAAATCAATCAAGTCCATACCATTCGAATAAAAATTTGTCGTTTTAGATAAGTTTATTTTGAATTTACTGTTAACCATTCCTAATTCACTTAATACATTTTCAATTTGACTCGTTAAATCAAAGATTACAGATTTTCTTTTTTCATGGATGTTAACTGCACTACTTTTCAATTTAATTTTTAGATTTTCACATTCCTTTTGAAGATGTTCAATTTCACCATCAATATTCTCGGTTGTATTAACTTTTTCAGCTAAATTATCTCTAAATATCGATAACTCATTAACTGAGTTTAAAGAATGTTTTCTAAGCAGATTATTAATTTTATCAATCTTATTAATTATAGTATTAAGTTTTTCTGGATTTTGTTCTAGAGAATTTAGTGAATCATCAATTTCACTTGAAATATCCTCTAAATCAATTTTTATTGATAATATTCTTTCAGAAATCGAATTGAATTTTTGTGAATTATTTGAAATTTTATCGATTGAAGTTTTCAATCTGGATAAAGATGAAATTAATCCGATGTCATCATCAGAAATTATTTGTGAACTTTGATTTAACTCTTTAGAAAATTCCTCAAAATTTGATAATGAGTTTTGCAAGTTTTCCAGGTCATTCAAATCCTCCTCTAAAATATTAGAGTTATCTATTTCTTCTAAAATATATTTATTGTAATCCATTGACTGAATTAAACTTTGCTTTTTCTCGATTAACTCCTCTAGAACCTTAGATTTAAGTTTGAATTCCTCATATAATTTTTTATAAGTACGAATATTTTCTTCATTGGTTGAGATTAAATCAAGTAATTCAAATTGAAATTCACTATTTAAAACTTCAATATTNTGATGTTGAGAATGTATATCAATAATTTTAGATCCTATAACAGATAATTGATTCAGATTGACTGGGCTATCGTTAATAAAGGCTCTGGATTTTCCAGAAACCAAAATTTCCCTTCTAAGTATGGTTTCTGTCTCGTAATCCAAATCATTTTCGTCAAACACGGATTTCAAATTAAATGAACCAATATCAAAAACCCCTTCGATGATACACTTCTTAGACTTGTCCCGATTGACTGAAAGGTCGGCTCTTTTTCCTAGAATTAAAGAAATTCCACCAACTAATATCGATTTTCCTGCTCCAGTCTCTCCGGTAATAACAGTAAACCCGTTATTAAAAGAGACCGAAAGGTCATCAATCAACAAATAATTTTTTATAGATAAGTTTTTAAGCAATTTGGTATTTTCTTGTACTTAAAAATAAAATTGTTTTTGATTAAAAACTAATATTTCTCCATTTATCAGAGTGATTAGGAGCTATTTTTGTTAGGGTTGAAATTAGATTTGTTACTGGAACGCTAGGACCACCACTAAATATATCTAAAATTTCATCAGATTTTGTATCAAAAAAAACCCTTAGGATATAAGAATTTGGTCTTCTCCTATTCATTTGATCAAGCATAAGAATAGATTTTGCAACAGCTTCTTTTGCAGCTTTTGGCTCATTAACCATTATATCCAATCCTTTTATATGGTAATCGTACATTACATTTCTGTATTCCTTGAAAGTTGTCGAAAGAATATTATCTATTAAATAATATCTGGATTGTAGTCCATCACCAGCGCTCCATCCTCTATAACCTTGCTGTTGAGAAAAATCAAGAATTTTTTGAGCCTGTTCAAAGAAAACAGTTCCAGAATTAAGTTTAAAAGAATCAGCATCAATACCAATAATCATATATATGTGAAATGCAATAACAGAAACTAGATTGTTTTCGAATTGATTCTCATTAAAGTTTAAATTTTGAAATTCCTGGTATCTAAATGAAAAGTTTCTGTCGTTAAAATTGTATGTTGGTGAGCTGTATGAAGAGTTAAATATTGGCCTTGATGATTGGATTTGAAGGGTACCTTGAAAAGTGTCATTCTCATATGAACTGATGTTAATAAACATTGTACAATCAATCTTTTCATTCTGTCGAACTTGCTTTTTTGTCCAACTGGTATTATTTACAAATTCTGTAAGCTGGGATTGAAGAGTTTTAAAAATCTGAAGATTTTCATTACCTGTTTGTCTTGCTTCAACTACTATTTCACAATTTAATTCTTGTGAATTTAAAATTCCTGAAAAAAATAAAAAGATTATTAATAGTTTACTCTTCAAACCAATTCGATTATATGTTTAAAAATATCATTTGCAACCTCGGTCTTTTCTTTAAGTTTATAGGGAGTTATTTTTCCCGAACTGCTTATCAGAGTTACTTTGTTTGTATCATGACCAAAACCTGCACCTTTATCATTTAATGAATTTAGAACGATTAAATCTAAATTTTTATTTTTCAGCTTATTTTTTGCATTGACTAGTTCTTCACTATTTTCAAGCGCAAAGCCAATTAAAATTTGATTTTCTTTTCTTTTACCTAGCTCCATTAATATATCAGCAGTCTTTTCAAACTTGATATTTATTTCTTTATTGTCTTTCTTCAACTTTTTTTTAGAAAACTCTTTGGGTTTGTAGTCACAAACAGCCGCTGCCATTATGACTATTTCTGAATCAGAATAATTTTCTAAAATTACTTTTCTCATTTCGGAACCAGTCTTAACCTTGATAAGATTAACTTTTTTTGTACTAATAGATTGGTCAGTTGGTCCACTAACTAATTTAACCTGAGCGCCAAGCATCAATGCAGTCTCAGCAAGAGCAAAACCCATTTTTCCAGATGAGTAATTAGAAATATATCTCACAGGATCTATTTCTTCAATAGTGGGACCAGCAGATATTAAAACTTTTTTACCTATTAAGGGTAGACCTTTGGAATAAAAATTATCAATAAATTCAACTATTTCTTCAGGCTCAGGTAACCTACCCTCACCTGAAAGACCACTGGCTAGTTCACCACTGGCTGGTGGAATTAATATATTTCCAAATGAAATTAATTTATTTATTGATTCTTTAGTTGACTGATGCTTATACATATCCAAATCCATGGCTGGAGCGAAAAAAACCTGAGTTTTACAAGATAAATAAGTTGCTAACAAAATATTGTCACAATTACCATTAGCCATTTTAAACAAAGTATTTGCAGTTGCTGGACAAATAAGCATAAAGTCAGCCCAGATACCTAACTCCACATGATTATTCCACAATGCATCATCATCATCTGACTTAAAAGAGGAATAAACTGGATTTTTTGAAACCGTAGAAAGTGAAAGAGGTGTTACGAAGTCTTTGGCAGAGTCGGTCATGACGACCTTAACCTCAGCCCCATTTTTTATAAGACATCTAACTAAATTTGGAGTTTTATAAGCAGCAATACCACCTGAGATTCCTAGAAGTACCTTTTTACCACTTAGTACAGACATTATTACTCTTCTATTTCTTCATTGCTATCTCTGTGGTAGACTTTATCTTCAAGCCACTCTTGAATTGCAATTGCATGAGGTTTAGGAAGTCTTTCATAAAATTTTGAAACTTCTATTTGTTCTTTATTTTCAAAAATTTCTTCAAGGCTGTCATTGTAAGTAGCAAATTCNTCTAACTTTTCAATCAACTCCTTTTTAACATCCCCTTTTATCTGTTCTGCTCTTTTTGAAATAATTGAGATGGCCTCATATATATTTTCAGTTTGATTTTCAATAGCATCTCTATTGTAAGTCTTAGTTGTTTGAGCAGCGTTTGTATTTTTGATATCCATTTTGTTTAAAATTAAATATTATTTATTTCTGATAATTCTGTCATTTTTGACTCCATTTCAGTCAAAAATTCAGAATCATTATAGTTATTTTTAAATGAGTTAAAATAAGTAACAGCATTTTCAATTCTTTCCTTTTGTTTCCAAACNACGCTATTTACAGCNAGTTTATAGGCAGAATCAAATCTGTAATACATAGCNTTTTCTCTCAATTCTGATCCTGGAAAGTCCATTAANAAGTTTTCAAAAGACTTAATTGCAGCTTGATAATCCGTTAGCACGTTATACTGTAGAGCAATATTAAATTCTTTCATTTCAAGTCTGTAATCTAACTCAAATATTAAATTGTTGGCATCGNTAATATATTCAGATTCAGGAAAAGCATTAATAAATTCCTGTAGTTTATCGATAGCAATTTTTGTGTCTTCAGAATCTTTTGAAAAAATTGGAGCCATTAAATAATAGCTTTTGGCTCCTAGAAAAGCCATTTCCTCTACCTTTTCACTGTCGGGATATGAATTGACAAATCTTTCCATTTGATACGAGGAGCTACTATAATCNNTTGTGTTATAGAAGCACATTGCTTGCATATATGTTAATTTTTGAGCCTGTGGCCTTCCTCTGTACTGAGGTAATATTTGAGCAAATAATCTTGAGGCCTTTGAATATTTCTCAGCATCAAATAACTCTGTACCTAAATTAAATTTTACAGAAACCTCATCAGAATTTAAAGCTTTTTGATATTCACTACAGGCACTAAGTGAAATTAGGATTAATATGCAATATGTAACTTTCCTCATGCGCAATTTGGTGGTCAAAATTATGAATTTATTATGGATAATAAAACTTAGTTAGCCAATCTTCTTTAAACCTGTTAAATATTTTTCTAATTCTTTGCCAAAAATATCAATGAAATTCGGGTTAATATCAATAATTATATCATTCAACTTTTGGTTGTAATTAGATATTCCAATCTTGAAATTTGCTTTAGAACATGCAGTTGCATAATTAAGTTCAAGGTTATCTTTTTTATAATAACTTACTAAGGCATCAAATTTCATATCGATAAATTCTTGGAGATCTAGATTATTTATTAGCCCATTCCAGCCAAAATCCTTAGATTCAAAATAAGAATCCCAGTGATTTAATTTTGTATCATTTTCGGAAAGAAATGCTATAAACTTGATTTTATTTTCATTAATACCATAATTTTTAAAAATATCTCTAAGCTTATCATAATCTTTAAATTCACCAATATTTAGTATTATACCCACTGTTTGGATTATGCCAGTATCTACAGAGGGCAACCTATTTTCTAGTGCTTTATTTATAAACTTTTTATTAGATCTATTTTTAAAGAATTTTATAAACATTGTTGGATGTAGTTAAACAAAAATAACTAATTTAACTTTGTTTTCAATATGAGATTACTACTAGTAAACCTATTATTATTACTATTTCTTTCTGCTTGTACAAAAAAATCTGATTACAAGACAGAAATTAACAACATAGAAGTGAATCAACTAATTAAGATTGACTCTTCAATTGTTAAATTTTATTTGCCCTTTAAAAAAACATTGGAGGAGTCTCTCATGAATACACCGATCTCTTATTCTTTTGAAACTTATAAGAAAAATGATGGTGAATTAAATAGTACTTTAAGCAATATGTTTGCTGATGCGACATTTGAAATGTCTAACGAGCGTTTCAAAGCAATTTCAGGTAATAATATTGATATCGTTATATTGAATAATGGAGGTATACGTTCAATTATTTCTAAGGGAGATATCAGTGAAAAAACCGCTTTTGAACTTATGCCTTTTGAAAACAGAATTGTTGTNCTAGAATTAAACGGAAAATCTATAAATAAAATGATTGATTATTTAAGATTGGTCAAATTACAACACCCCATTAGAGGTTTACAAATCAAATTGAATAATGATTATAGCTTAAATGATGTTAATATTGATGGAGAGAAAATTAATATTAATAAAAAATATTACGTTGCGACTACTGACTATCTTCTAGATGGTGGAGATAAAATGTATTTTTTAGGGGAAACAACAAAAACAATCGANATTAATTACAAGATGAGAGATGTTCTGATTGATTATTTTAAAAAAAATGATACAATAAAATTGGCTACAGATAATAGATTTATTAGAATACAATGAATAGAAAAACTTTTATAAAAAACTCTATCTACGGATCTGCTGCAGTTGGACTCGCTTTAAATAACTATAGTTGTAGTTCTACTAAAAATATTACCATACTTCATACAAATGATGTTCATAGCCACATTGAACCCTTTTCAAGAGATCATTCTGAATTTCCAAACAAGGGAGGGTTCGAAAGAAGGGCTACCTTAATTTCAGAAATTAGAAGTAAAAACCCAAATACACTGCTTTTTGATGCTGGAGATGTATTTCAAGGTACACCATACTTTAACTTCTATGGTGGTGAGATAGAGTTNAAATTGATGAGTATGTTGGGATATGATGCTATAACCATTGGAAATCATGATTTTGATAATGGCATTGATGGTTTAGATAAGCAGTTACCTAATGCAAAATTTGATATTATCTCTTCTAACTATGATTTTAGAAATACGATTTTAGAATCAAAAGTCAGAGATTATAAAATTTACAATAGATCAGGTATCAAAATTGGAGTTTTTGGATTAGGCATTGAACTGGAAGGACTTGTTTCAAAAGACTTATATAAAGAAACAAAATATCTAAATCCTATTGATATAGCTAATGATATTGCCAATAAATTAAAAGAGATAGAAAATTGTGATTTGGTTATTTGCCTTTCCCATCTTGGTTATAAATATGAAAAGTTCCCAAACAAAGCATCTGATTTAAATCTGGCTAAATCAACAAGAAATATTGATCTAATAATTGGAGGGCATACTCACACCTTTATGAGTAAACCAGTGATTGTAAAAAATAACACTGGGAATGACGTATTGATTAATCAAGTTGGTTGTTTCGGTCTATATTTAGGAAGAATTGACTTCTCATTTGACAGCGATAACAACAAGATTTTTAATTCAAATCTTATTATGATTTAAATTGTTTTCTAAAACAACAAATTCTGGCCAGAAATTAAATTACTTAATTCATTTTCAGAAATTATTTTAATATTTAGTTTTTCTGCTTTTTCTTTTTTACTTGGACCCATATTAGAACCCGCCACAAGATAAGTGGTTTTTGAGGAAATAGATGATGATACTTTACCACCATTAGTCTCTATTAATTTCTTTAATTCATCTCTTGAAAAGTTTGCAAAAACACCTGAGATCACAAAAGATTTTCCAAGTAAAATAGATGATACGTTTTTATTTGAATCATCTATTTCAAATTGAATATTGTGACTTTTAAGTGAATTAATAATTTCTATATTTTCTAAGTTTTGTGAAAATTCAATTATACTATTTGCGATTTTCTCCCCTATCTCATCCACTGAGATTAGCTCTTCGAAATTAGAATTCAATATATTATCAATATTTTCAAAATGCTTTGCCAGCTTTTTAGCTACGGTTTCACCAACATATCTGATACCCAAACCATATAAGACTCTTTCAAAAGGGATATTTTTAGAATCTAAAATGCCTTCAATAAGATTATTTGCACTTTTTTCAGCCATTCTTTCTAATCCTACAATCTGATCAAATTTTAATTCGTATAGGTCAGAATAGTTATTAATTAAATTAGCATTAACTAACAATGCAACTGTTTCTTGTCCCAAACCTTCAATATCCAAAGCTTTTCTTGAAATATAATGCTGAATTCTTCCAATNATTTGTGGCTTACATCCATTACAATTTAAACAATAGTGATTTGCCTCACCTTCAATTCTATATAGTTTAGAACCGCACTCNGGACAATATTCAGGAAATTCAAATTTTTNAGAATCTAAGCTTCTCTTTGAAATATCAACATTTGTAATTTTTGGTATAATATCNCCACCCTTTTCAACATATACATAATCTCCAATCCTAATATCCATTGTTTCNATAAAATCAGCATTATGCAAAGAAGCTCTTTTAACAATTGTACCNGCTAAATTCACAGGCTCTAAATTGGCAACAGGTGTGATTGAGCCAGTTCTTCCTACCTGAAATGATATATTATTTAATCTTGTTCCAGTATTTTCTGGCTTAAATTTATAAGCCATTGCCCATCTTGGGAATTTTGAAGTGAATCCAAGAACTTCCCTTTGGTAAAAATCGTTTACTTTTAAAACAACACCATCAATCTCAAATGGAAGGTTTAATCTGTTTTTTTCCCAATATTTGATGAATTCAAATATTTCATCCAATGAGCTACTACATTTATAATTGTCATAGATATTAAAACCAAATGATTTTGCATTCTCTAAAAACTGTATATGATTATTAAATAATTTTGGGTCTTCTACAGAGTATAAAAGACATTCTAGAGGTCTTTCCGATACTTCTTTACTGTCTTGAAGCTTTAGACTACCTGATGCAGTATTTCTAGGATTTTTAAAAGGCTCCTCACCATTTTCGATCCTTTTTATATTTAGCTGATTAAATCCATGTAAAGGCATTACAATCTCACCCCTGGCTTCAAATTCTCCTGCAATATTCTCTCTTAATTTTAACGGTACAGTTGGAATTGTTTTAACATTACTAGTAACATCATCACCTTTTACTCCATCACCTCTAGTTACAGCTCTAAGAAGTTCTCCATCTTTATATGTTAAGTTAATCGATACACCGTCAAACTTAAGTTCACAAGTGTATTCAACTGGTGTATCAATGATTTTTTTTATTCTTTTTTCCCATTCCTTTAAATCCTCAAGGGAATAAGAGTTGTCAAGTGAATACATTGGGGTATTATGAGCTGAAGTATTGAATGATTTAGTAATATCACCTCCAACACGTTGAGTTGGGGAATTAATATCAAAATATTCAGGATTTTCTTTTTCTAGCTTCTCTAATTCTTTTAACATCATATCAAAATCATAGTCTGATATTAAAGGATCATCAAGAACATAATATCTGTAGTTATGATCATGAAGTTTTTTTCTTAGACTAAAAATTTTCTCTGATATATTCATTACATTTATCTAATTACAATACAGTAAAAAAACTACTCTAAGATACTAAATTGAAGCTCATGAATTGGCCTAAAATAATTGTTTTTTTTATATTTTTTTCCCATATAAATACACTTTTTTCTCAAAAAAATAACATAATTCCAACACCTACTGAGCAAACAATTAATAACGGGTATATGGAAATAAAAAATAGTCCTGAAATAATTACGGACTATGAGTTTAATTCTGCCGCAACACTACTTAAAGACGCTTTAAAAAAACTTGGTTTTAGCTCTGAAAAAAAAACAAAAAATAAAGTTAAATTTTCTTTAAATAAAAGTTTGAATGATGAAGAATATTTCCTGAGAATCAATTCAAATGAAATAGCCATTGAATCCTCAACCGAAACCGGTGCAATATATGGTTTTCAATCATTAAATCAACTGATGAGTCTTAATCTGAGTAACGGAGTAATAAAACTTCAAAATCAGGTTATAAAAGACTCACCCAGATTTAAATATCGAGGCATGCACCTGGACGTAGGAAGGCATATGTATCCAGTAGATTTTATCAAGAAATATATAGATGGTTTAGCTATGCTAAAATTCAATAATTTTCACTGGCATTTAACCGAGGATCAAGGATGGAGAATTGAAATTGAAAAATATCCTGAGCTAAATAATATTGGATCCTACCGAGATTCCACATTAATNGGTCATTATACCGACAAACCATGGCAGTTTGATAAAACTAGATATGGAGGTTATTACACTAAAAAAGAAATTAAAGAAGTTGTTAGATATGCTGAAGGAAGGGGAATAAATGTGATTCCAGAAATTGAAATGCCTGGTCATTCGCAGGCCGCAGTTTCCTCCTACCCAGAATTCGGATGTACTGGTGAACAAGTTGGAGTTGCTCCACTATGGGGAGTCTTTAAAGAAATATACTGTAGTAAAAATGAAACTTTTGATTTTTTAGAAGAAATAATTGATGAAGTAGTTGAACTTTTCCCAGGAAAATACATACATATAGGTGGCGATGAAGCTCCTAAAACAAATTGGAAAGCATGTGGAAATTGTCAGAATGTAATCAATCGTGAAAAATTAAAAGATGAACATGAATTACAGAGTTATTTCATTACTAGAATGGAAAAATATATCAACTCTAAAGGAAAACAAATCATCGGTTGGGATGAAATTTTAGAAGGTGGNCTGGCACCAAATGCNACTGTTATGTCTTGGAGAGGTGTTTCNGGNGGCATAGAAGCTGCAAAGATGAATCATGAAGTCATAATGACCCCTAATGCAACCTGTTATCTTGACCATTATCAAGCCAAAGACACTACAAATGAACCATTGGCAATAGGTGGATATACCCCTATTGAGGAAATATATAACTATGAGCCAATTCCAGATGAATTAGACGAGTCACTTCATAAATATATTATAGGAGCTCAAGGAAATGTTTGGACAGAATATATGAAGACAAGCGATCATGTTGAGTACATGGTTTTTCCTAGAATATTTGCTTTATCAGAAGTAGTTTGGGCTGAAAATAGACCATCATTTGATGACTTTAAAAGCAAGGTTATAGGCATGTATCCGGTCTTAGACAAAATGGATATTAATTATTCGAAACATCTAGAAAGATTAGAAGAATGATAATTGAGTTTTGTGCAGAATCTTACGAGTATGCGATGAAGGCTGAAAAAGCTGGAGCAGATCGAATTGAACTTTGTAAAGATTTACATTTAGATGGTCTTACCCCCGACTATAAATCCGCTAAAAGAACAATTGATACATTAAATATTCCTGTATTTGTCTTGATTAGACCCAGAAAGGGTGATTTTATGTATTCTGATGAAGAATTTGAGTTAATGAAGCAGGATATTCTCAAATTCAAAGAAATGGGCTGTAAAGGCATTGTTTCGGGTGTTTTAAATGATGATAATTCAATAGATATCAAAAGAACAAAAAAACTTGTTGAATTATCTAGACCTCTTGAATTTACGTTTCATAGAGCATTTGATGTTGTTTCAGATCCTTTAGAAGAAATTGAAAATCTTATCAGACTTGGAGTTAATAGAATTTTAACATCAGGCCAAAAAGAGAAGGCAATAGATGGTTTAGTTTTACTTAAACAATTAAAAAGAATTTCAAATAATAGAATTTTAATTATGCCCGGCAGTGGTATTTCCAAAAATAATCTTAAAGATTTTGAATTATTTAACGAAGTTCACGGTTCTTTTAAAGATGAAATTAATTTACACTAATCATCAAACCTCTTTTGACAATATTAAAAACCTGTTTTTATTATGATTATCTAATTTAAATTCAATTATATTATATTCATAATTTTGAGCAAGCTTATTTAATTCATTCTTATAATTTTCGTTTGTTTCAAAGAAAATATAACCTTGTAAATTAAGATTATTTAACGAAAATTTTATTATCGACTCATAATATTTTAGAGGTCCGAAATCGCTAACAAATAATGCTATTTCAGGTTCAAAGTTTAACACGTTTTGCTTAATTAAAACCTTTTCAGATTCAGTGACATATGGTGGATTTGAAACAATTATATCATATTTTTTATCTGACTGAAATTCAAAAATATCTGCATGTATAAATTCAATATTAACGTTATTTAGTCTAGCATTTTCTTTAGCAACTTCAAGTGCATCAATTGAAATATCCAGTGCGGTAACTTTTGCATTTGGCAGGTTTTTAGCAAGACTTATGGAAATACAGCCACTGCCCGAACCTATATCAAGAATTTCTTTTCCATCTAAATCCTTTTTTAACATCAATCTAACCAACTCTTCAGTTTCAGGTCTTGGAATTAAGACAGAACTATTAACTTTAAATTCCAGATTCATAAAAGTTGTTTTTCCTAAAATATATTGAAT
>JGI24820J26691_1000302_pt1 | contig 14440 bp, 8 predicted proteins | sample METZYME_5_50m_FD_26691 | JGI IMG/M metagenome (IMG submission 26691) | reverse complement strand
TGGATGGAAACTTTAAAACAATTTTTTGCATTTCCAATGATTGCAACTGCTTTGTGGTTAATGTGGGTCTTCATGGTGCAAACATCTGGAGATGCATTAATTCAGCTTCTCATCTTAGGTCTTGTATTAGGCATCGCCATATGGATGATTGCTACTTTTAAGAGTAGTTGGAAGTGGATTGGGCTCATCGCGACAGTAATTCTTTCGATACAGATATTTAATAATTTACCTAGTCCTCCATCATCAGATCAAAATAATAGCAATGCCACTAATTGGAGTTTAGTCAGTGAGCCTAATTTACAAGCAAATAATCAAGCTTATTTAATTAACTTTACTGCGGCTTGGTGTATTACCTGTCAAACGAATGAAAAAGCAGCTTTATCCCGTCCAAGTGTGCAAGAATATTTATCTGCTCAAAATATTACTTACATAAAAGCTGACTGGACAAATAGAAATGAAGAGATAGCTGCTGGCTTAGCAAAATATAATAGATCAGGTATCCCACTTTATATTTTTTGGAAGCCAGGAATGGCAGAATCAAAAATTTTACCTGCCGTATTAACCGAGGATATTTTACTCAGGAATCTAAAATGAAAAATGTATTAAATTCTTTATTATTTTTAATATTTACCAACTCAGTTTTTGCTGCAGAAATAATATTGCAAGACCCGAAAGTAAATGATGAAGCGCCTCTTTTTTCTGTGATAGATTCTAATGGCACACAGATCAACTTATCAGATTTTCGTGGTAAGCCCGTAATTCTTGAATGGACCAATCATGAGTGTCCATATGTTGCTAAGCACTATTCTGAAAATAACATGCAAGCATTACAAAAAATGGCTCAGGATGAAGGTATTGTTTGGCTAAGTATCATTTCCTCAACTCCCGGAGAGCAAGGACATGTTGATGCAAGTACTGCAAATAAACTTTCCAAAACTAGAAACGCCTACCCTACTCACGTTTTATTGGATGAATCTGGTGAGGTAGGCATGAAGTATGGAGCCAAAACTACACCTCACATGTACATGATTGATCGCAATGGAGTGCTCAGATACAAAGGGGCCATTGATGATGTTGGCAGAGGCATGCAATTCTTTTCTGCATCATTACAAGATGCTTTTAATTATGTCGCAACTCAGTTAGATGCACTCCAAGATGCCACTCGACTTGAAATAGGTAGCACAGTTCCATATGGCTGCAGTGTGAAATATAACTACGATTGAAAAATATATTTATTCCATTCCATGTCTGGAAAGTTGCTCTTATCGATTTGATGACCTCGAATAAGGTGTTTTAGGGTTGGTTTTATAGGGTCAACTTTCGGTCGGATATCTTTATCGCTTTTTTGTAAGTTGCAGGTTTTACATGCTGTAACTACATTCTCCCAATTTGAACCGCCATTTCTACACTTAGGCACTACATGATCCATGGTTAAATCTTTTTTTTCAAAAATATCAAAACAGTACTGACAAGTGTAAAGATCTCTTAAAAAAACATTGGTTCTGGAAAATTTCACGTAACTATGAAAAGGATGGTAGCTTTGTAGCATCAAAATACTTGGAACTTTCATCTCAACTGAAGGCGATCTTACAATCCAATCGGCATGTTCTTTGATCACTATTACATCTCTGGTAATACTCAATTTGATGGCTGTTTTCCAATTCAAAACTGATAACGGCAGATAGCTAACCGGCCGGCCATTTCCATTAAGCAATAAACAATCTTGTGACATAATTCAAATAAGTGCTAAATCATTACCTTATAAAAATCTTACATTAATTTGTACAAATAAAAACCCTATTTAAATTAGAATATTGTGACAATCTTTTCAAAAGATATATTTTATTACCGCTCTGAGATAATATAAGGCAAAAGTTTTTTTGAAATTAGATGAATTATCCTGCATTTCAAGTATTTGGCACTCAGCACATCATTACCTTGATCATATGTGCAGCTATAATATATGCATACATAAAATATTTTCAAAATCAGTCAGCAGATAAAAAAGTTTTTGGCGGCAAATTAATAGCAGGCATCATAATCCTGCACATGCTGACACAGCCTTTTTATGATGTATATCTTTTTAATTTGCCTTGGCAGGGAGAATTTCCTCTGCACATGTGTGATTTTTCAATGCTTGCGATGATTGTGTATTTACTAAAAGATAATGCGCCAAAGATCCTTTTTAATTGTGCCTATTTTTGGGGAATTTGTGGAGCAACGATGGCTTTAGCAACTCCAGATCTCGAATATGGTTTTCCACATGGTGAATATTCTCCTTTCTTTTGGGGTCACAGCTTTATTATATTGGCTGTTCTCTATGTCGTGATGGTGTATAAAGAAAGACCATACCTAATTGATATTCTCAAGGTCATTGGAGTGACTTTGGGCTTATTGATTTTAGTCTATATTGCCAATCTTTTAATAGGCTCACCTGCAAATTATTGGTACCTCGTTGATAGACCAGTTGACGGAACTCTAATGGATTATTTCCCTGACCCTCCGCTACATTTAATTGCTGTTATCCCATTGGCTGTGATTCTGTTTTATATTGCTTATTTGCCATTTCAAATTCAGGATAAACTCAGAAAATAATAAGCTCTATGAAACTTGAACCAAATTTATGGTTTGATGAAGTTGTAAAAACTTATCATCGCATTTCACCTCATATACTTCACACTCCATTGCTAACTTGTTCTATTTTAAATAAGGAATTAGGTGGTATGTATTTATTTAAATCTGAGTCATTACAGATCACAGGTTCTTTTAAAATCAGAGGCGCCCTCTCTGCTATTTCTAGACTATCAAAGAATGAACTTAAACGAGGTGTAATAGCATATTCATCAGGGAATCATGCACAAGGAGTTGCTCAAGCAGCAAAAGTCTTTAATACGCCAGCAACGGTGGTAATGCCAAAAGATGCTCCGGCAGGAAAAATTTCAAACACCAAGTCTCTTGGCGCTGAAGTAATATTTTATGATAGACGTATCGAAAGTAGAGAAGAAATAAGCCTAGAAATAGCAAAAGAGAGGAATTTGGTAATTATCAAACCTTACGATGACCTGGCTACAATCTATGGTCAGGGAACAGCCGCATACGAAGTAATTAATAATGCAAATAATCCTAAGTTTGATAATGCAATTATATGTGCAGGTGGTGGAGGTCTTGCTGCAGGTTCTTGCATTTCTATCAAACATACCAATCCAGAGTGTAATGTTTTTACCGCAGAGCCTGAAGCATGGAATGATCATCAATTATCTTTTGAAAAAAACGAAAGAATTGCCATGGATACCAATCGAGACGGACTCTGTGATGGATTGTTAACTCCTAGTCCAGGAAAGATAACCTTTGCGATCAATACTCACTTTGGTGTAAAAGGTTTAGCTGCCTCTGATCAGGCTGTATGTGATGCCATGCGTTTTGCATTTAATCGACTTAATCTTAAATTAGAACCAAGTGGTGCTATAGCCTTAGCTTGTCTATTACAAAACAAGGAAAAATTTCAAGGCACAAGAACTTTAGTAATGCTCTCAGGCGGTAACGTAGATCAAAAAACTTTCACTGATTGTCTAGCCAGAGCTAGTTAGCAGAATCTTTGCTGCCTTTTCGTAACAGATCATCGATTCCGGTTCCACCAGTCATAACATCTACTATCACACCTATCACCATATTAAGCAAAATCACTGCATTGATAATGATAAAAGAAACAAAGAAAATCCAAGCATAAGGATAAACTTCTATTACATTACCCATGATGGCAGCCCAATCATCATAAGTTGCTACTTGAACTAAAGTAATTAATGCCAAGCCTATATTTCCCCAATTTTCTGGATCAACTGTGCCAAAGAACATGGTACCAATAGCGCCCCATACATACATAAAAATAAACATTAATAAAGCAATAAAACCTACTCTTGGAATTGATAGTACTAAAGAATCAATAATGTGTCGGAATGCTGGAACAACAGTAATAATTCTTAAAACTCTTATTACTCTAAGCAATCTAGCTACAAAAATACTTTCGACATTACTGATTGGTATCAAAGAAATGGTTACAATTAAAAAGTCAAAAGTATTCCAGCCGTCTTTGAAGAATTTTATCAATGAGCGCTCTGAAATCATCCTGATAATTATCTCAATTAAAAAAAATATGGTTATCGCGTAATCAAATACTTCCAGATAAATATCATATTGAGGATCTAAATCATATGAACTGATACCTGCATAAATTGCTGAGGCAACAATAACAGCAATAACAATACCGCTAAAAATACTGCTATTTCTAATGTGTAAAAAAAACTCCAAAAATCTGTTCATATTTTTTATATATTAAAGAGAAGCGTCTAATTTACAACCATACTTAACTTAAGAAGATAATTCATCAAGTCTGTACTACAATTACATTAAAAGTTTTTAATATTATATGGAAGGTTTAACTCAAATTTTTTCAAATGTTTGGAATCAAGGTCTTTTGGGCATTGGTGTAACAGAGATAATTGTTTCATTATTAATTTTTATAGCAGGCGCAATAACTAGAGCTTTTTTTGTTGGCAGTGTTCTTAAAAGACTCGAAAAATTGACAGCTGATACGGAATCTGAAATTGATGATGTGTTATTAGAATCGTTAAAAAAACCTCTTGGATACATCCCGATAACTGTCGCTATTTACTTTATAGCAATTTATTTACCTTTATCTGGCATGGCAGAGCTATTTGCAACAAATCTTATAAAAGCGATGATTGCATTCACAATTTTTAGTGCGCTAGCAAACAGTGTTGCGCCAGTTTTCCAAGCATTTACCACTTCAAGCGTTTTAACCGAATCAATGACAAAATGGTTAGAAAGAGCTGCACGTGTAATTATTTGGGTAGTTGGTATCGGCATCATATTTGATATTTTTGGAATTCAAATTGGTCCCTTGGTTGCTGGGCTTGGATTATTTTCAGTTGCAGTTGCTTTAGGAGCTCAGGATTTCTTTAAAAACCTTATATCCGGTCTTCTAATTATTGGTGAGAATAGATTCCAACCCGGTGATAGAATTGAAGTGCCCGGCCAAATTCACGGAATGGTCGAGGATATTGGTTTTAGATCAACTTTAATTAGGATGTTTGATACAGCTCCAATGCTGGTTCCCAATAAAGACCTTTCAGACGTTAGTGTTATAAATCATGGCAATATGATTTATAGAAGAATAAGTTGGACAATTAATTTAACTTATTCAACTACCCAAGAACAATTGTCAATGATTTGTAATCAAATCTCAAAATATATTGAGTCTAATGATCAATTTATTGAAAATCCCAATCAAGAATCTTTTGCAAGGACTGAAGAACTTGCAGCAAGTTCAATTGATTTAAGAGTATTGTGTTACTCAAATCCCGTTGGATTCACTGATTTCTCAAAAATCAAGCAAAATTTAATTTTTGAAATTATTAAAATTGTCAGAACAAATGGCTCTGAATTTGCATATCCATCCAGATCTATTTACATAGAGAACTCTGATCAGTTAGATGCAAGTAAATATCTAAATGATGATTTATCAGAGAAAATATCTAAAGACTCCAATCCTCAACAAGGAGAGGATTAATACTTTTATTTTATAAAAAATTTTTATGTCTGACCAAGGTATTTTAATTATTATAATAACAGCCTTAATGGCACTCTTAATTTGGGGTAAATGGAGATATGATGCGGTCACTCTTGTTTGCCTTGCTTGCTTAGTTTTATTTGGAGTTGTGCCTGTGGAAAATGCTTTCATGGGTTTTGGTCATCCTGCTGTAATTACCGTTGCATTGGTGCTTTTAATAAGTAGGGGTTTACAAGAAGCTGGAATGATCAGTTTGGCTGGAAATTTCATTTCGCGACTTACTCTAAGTGAGAATCAGTATTTAGTAATAATAATGATCGTTGCAGCCTTTTTGTCCTCATTTATGAACAACATTGGAGCCATGGCCTTATTACTACCAATAACTTTATCCTTGTGCCAAAAAATGGAGTGGAATCCATCTAAATTCCTAATGCCTTTAGCATTTGCAAGTATTTTAGGCGGAATGAATACAGTAATTGGGACACCTCCAAATATAATTATTGCGCAGTATAGGCAAGAATATACTGGGGTAGCATTCGGCTTTTTTGACTATTCGTTTGTCGGACTGGCGGTTAGTATTCTTGGGGTATTATTTATTTCTTTTATAGGCTTTCGGTTTGTAACGGTTCGAGAAAGCATCACTAATGCGACACGCCTTATTGATCTAAAAAATTATTTATTTGAAGTTACCGTCAGAGATGATAGTAAAGCAATCGGAATGAGGCTGTCAGAAATTAAAAAGATTTCTGGACCTGAAACAGAAGTCCTTGGAATAGTGAATGAAAATGGAGGGGTATCAAGGGTTTCAATGGGAAGAAAAATTCAACCTGGACAAATATTAGTTATTAAAACATCTCCAGATGATATTTCTTCTATTCAAGAAGCTCTTGGATTTGAAATAGCGGATGACCTTGTAACAGTTCAAGAATCAGATTTAGCAGAAATTGAAGTAATGGTTACTGCTGGATCTAGGCTGATTGGAAGAAAGCATGAATTTCTTAAAAGACTTGCCTCAGATGATCTAGCGTTACTCGGATTGTGGAGGCAGGGTGCAAGGTTTCGAACAAGGCTTGCAAGAGAGGCATTTAAAGTCGGAGATGTTTTACTTTTAGGCGTAAGAACTATTGACGATGAGGGCGTCAAAGAGCGCATCAAGCATTTAGGGCTGATGCCTTTGATGGAAAGAGATATTCAAACTATCCCAAGTCGCAGTAGGTTGATTAAAAGCTTAATTTTCTTTGGTTTGGCTATTGGTCTTACAGCATTTAACGTAATGAATATTGTGGTTGCATTTTTATTATGTGTATTAGCATTTATCTCAATCAAAGTATTAAATGGAAATTTATACAGGAACATCGAATGGCCAGTTGTAGTTATGCTCGCTGCAATGATTCCTTTGGGTCAAGCGCTCGAAACATCTGGAATTTCATTAAATATAGCTAATTTTATATCTACAACAACTGATGGCTTGGCTCTTCCATGGCTGATTTTAATGATTCTGGTAATTACAATGTTCGTATCTGATATTGTCAATAATGCAGCGACCGCTGTAATAATGGCTCCTATTGCAGCTAACCTAGCATTGCAAGTTGGACAGCCTGTTGAACCATTCTTAATGGCGGTGGCAGTAGGAGCAAGTTGTGCATTTTTGTCGCCTATCGGACATCAATGTAATACCCTGGTGATGGCACCTGGAAACTATAAATTTGGTGATTATTGGCGTCTTGGATTACCCCTAGAATTTGTGATAGTAGCTATCTCAATACCTATGATTTTATTTGTTTGGACTTAAAAATCATTTAGATTAAAAAGAGCAACCTCCTCCTCTTAATATCGAAAAAACTTGATTCAAGCATCAAGCTATTTGATTTCTTTTTTTCTTTTTTTGGACCAATCAGAGAGATTTTCTTCAAAATATTTGATTGATTTTTTTATATACAATTGATGGGTACTGTTAGAAAAATTAAAAATATTAGAGGCGCTCATTAACTCTGTATAGACATCTACTGTTTTTCTGCCTTTAACTATTTCACCTAAGGCATTTGCATACATCCAAAAAAGATAAGTACGTACTTTCATGTAGTGATCAGCATTTTTTTGGTTAAAATCGGTCAGTTTTGGATCATTGATAGCTTCTTTTATCCATGCTTCACTCATAGGCTGAGTGTCGATAAAAGCTTTATTAATTTTTCCAGGATGCTCTAACAGCCAGGTCGCAGTATTTTTGTCTCTGTAAAAATCTATCACTGTATACCATGTTACATAAACTCTTAGAGGGGCTGGATAAATATCCTTTAAATCCCTCTCAAGTTTTACAGCAAGGTCATATAATAATGCCTCGATGGCTTCGTAATAGATTTCATCTAAATCTTTGAAGTATCTGTAAAATGTTCCATAGGCAAGTTTTGCTCTTTTAGTTATTGTAGTCACTGAGGCCTTTTCTCCCCTTGCAATAATCGAGCGGACTGATTTTAGTAATCTTGCCTTGGTTTTCTCAGTTTTTTTTATTTTCATAATAAAGCTAATGTAGATTAACTTTTCCTAAACGTTATTAAAAGTTCCACATTAGTTCAAGAAAACAGACTTCAGAGGAAGAGATATCATTGTTAGTGACACTTGAGTAGTCAGAAAGGTAGCTAGATCTTCCTTGCCATCTGCAGCCAATAGTAGTGTTCATAGCGTTAAAAATTTCAAGCATCAATCCAATATCAACCTCCCAATTATGAGCTTTCATTCCATCATCCAGCTCTAATATATAATTTCGATCCGCTCCCTCCACAGTGTAATACATGTTCTGGCTAGTACTTTCAGAGTAATCTAAACCGTATTCCAGACTCATGTATGGCATTATATTATTTTTAGATCCCCTAAAAAGATAACTTATATCTGTACCAATTGAAGCCTTAGCATTTGATAGTGTTAACTCATCAAAAGTTAATGCAGCCTCACCACCTATTTCACTAAATTTTTGAAACTCAGTGTATGAGCCATCTAATCTCAGATAAGGAGAAATTTGCCAATTGCTAGATTCATTAGTGATCGAGCGAATCAGCGCAAGCGATCCATATACTTGATTCGCCTCACGTTGACCTTTCAGAAGCTCTTCTCCATCCAAGCGGTCTGAGTTAAATTCTAATTTACTGAAACCCAAAATAAATTGTAATGCATTAGTTTTGTTATCAAATTTTCCATATGTTGAAAGACTATAGTTCCTTGACTCCATATATGAGTCATAATTTCTATCTGTTGGTTTGTCTTCTCCAAGTCCCAGAGCAAAGCCAAACAAGTCTCCATCATCACTCAAAAACTTATCAATTCCTATGTGAAAAGATTTTTCGTCTAGAATTCTTGATCTAGGCTTAGTTTTACCTAATGTAAATTCTCCAAATTCACCATCGATCCATAATGACCAATTACCAATTATCTCCTTGAGTTCGCCATCAGCAGTCACAGAGACAGGGTCTGACGCCCACGCTTTAACAGTTGACTTCAATTGCTCAAGCTCTAGCGAACTATCAGCTTCTTTTTGATCATCTTTTGTACTTGAAATTTGAATTTCGGAATTACTATCCTCAAAGCCTATATCTGATTCATCGAATTGGTAATTAGTTACTTCTTTGTCAGTATTGGACGATACCTTTGCAACAATAGGCGCTGATGATCTGGGATTATCAAAATCTGATATGCAGAAATAATTAGCACTTGGATCCGTCCATAGATTTTGATCATCTGTCAATGTGTGGGTATAAATTAAATTTTCACCTAATAGTGAATTAGAAGATTCTAAAAGGGTCACAATAATTTTTCTGTCTCCCTGAATAAAACCGTATCTATCTTGCGGTATATCATCAATGGTAATAGTGGCAGATTTGACCCCAGCATCTATATTTAATATCCCTTCCCCATATGAGAATTCTTCTTCGCCAGATGAACCAGAAACGTTAAAGTCTATAAGAATATTTTCAGGTGCAATTTTAGATAAATGAACTTTTAGCTTTAAAGATGGTGAGGTTTTGGGGCCACTAGAATCAACCGTACAAAACTCTACGATTGGTGTCTCAACAAAATTATTATCAAGCTTGCTTACACCAATAGTTTTAATTGAATCAATAATCTTATTATTAAAATTAATCCTTAAACCTTGTCTCGATGAAAACTTCATCCTTTTAGAGATAACATCAATATTTCTATCTACCCATCGTGTTGCTATCTGTGTCATTGCTTTCGCATTATCTACTACGGGCTGCTTTAGAGTGGGATCAGTCAATACAACAGGAGTTTTAAAATTAAACTCTTTTTTATCGCTAATGCCTTTATAGGTGTTGCCCAATAGGTCTGTAAAAGAAGTTTTATCAATTAATACGTAATATTCTGTTTCATAATCAAGATCGACAGGTAGATTAATTGTAATAATCTCTGTCCCGCAACCGGTTACAATTTCATTTGGTAGACTGATGGCAAAGGAAGAAGAATTATCATCTGATTCAATATTTATGGTACCTGATTCGCAATTCACAGCTTTGTTAAACTTCAAAATAATATCGCTATCTATTGGAACCCTTGTGCTGTCATCTTCCGGACTGGTTGCTGTTAATATCGGTCTTTTATCTTCATCATTTGCTGAGATTGTATGAGTATGAATATGGTCTTCACCTAGGGATGCATTTATGGGATTAGACAATGTGATGATGATTGTTTCATCTTCCTCTGCAAGATCATCATCAATAATACTTGGAATTGTTATAACTCCGGTGTTTTCTCCAGCATTTATAATTAAAGTGCCGCTCTCTAAATCGTAGTCAATGCCTGATCCAGTCGCTGTGCCTGTCAATTGATAGTTTACTGATATTTCCCTGCCAGATATTTCAGATACATCAACCGTAATATTGATCGAAGGTGATGGCTCATCACTTGTGGAGCTGCTAATATTAAAATCTATTAAAGGAACATTGTCATTATCATTAATGGTATAAGTGTGAACAACATTTGTACCTAAGGTAGCATTACTCGGGCTTGATAAGGTGATTATCACAGTCTCATTAGCCTCATCCAACAAGTCATCAACAATATCGGTTATTGAAATAGTTCCTGTTATTTCACCTGGGCTTATAGTTAGCGTTCCATTTGTTAGAGTGTAATCAATACCTGATCCGGTTGCGGTTCCAGCGACTGAATAGTTAACTGTAATTTTTTTACTGGAAATACTAGATAGATTTACACTGACTAGGTGTGAGGAAACTGATTCATCATTAGAGGACCTACTTATTTCAAAACCAATACTTGGAGCATTTTCATTATCATTAATTGTGTAAGTATGGACAATATCATTACCTAAGTTTGCATTAACTGGGTTCGATAACGTCACGATGACTGTTTCGTCTACTTCATCAAGAGAATCATCAACAATATTACCAATAGTGATGATTCCACTCGTTGATCCAGCGTTTATTGTTAAGGTGCCATTCGCAAGAGTATAGTCGGTGCCTGATCCAGTTGCAGTTCCAGTAACTGCATAATCAACTGTAATATTTTTACTGGATGCAGAGGATAAATCCACCCTCAGAGCTTTAGAAGATACAGATTCAATTCCATTTGAACTGGTAGAATTAAAGTCAATAACTGGAGGAGTATCATTATCATTAATTGTGTAGGTGTGTACTTTGTCACTACCCAAGGTTGCATTGCTTGGATTCGATAGAGTTACGATCACTGTTTCATTTGTTTCGTTGAGTGAATCATCAACAATATTCTCGATGGTGATGGTTCTACTTGTTTCACCAGCATTAATTGTGATCGTGCCATCAGCTAGAGTGTAATCTGTACCTGACCCTGTTGCTGTTCCTGTAACCGCATAATCAACAGTCACGTTTTGTCCTGAGGCTGCTGATAAATCGATTGTCAAACCTGCAGAAGAAACAGATTCAACTCCACTTGAGCTGGTTTTATTGAAGTCAACTACCGGCTCACTATCATTATCAGTGATTGTATAAGTATGAATGCTGTCACTTCCCAAAGTTGCATTGCTGGGACTTGATAAAGTAATAATCACAGTCTCATTAGCCTCACTAATTGAGTCATCAGCAATATTTTCAATTGTGATAGTGCCAGATGTCGCACCAGCATTTATGGTGAGCGTTCCATTGGCCAGCGTATAATCGGTACCTGATCCAGTTGCAGTTCCGGTAACAGTATAATTTACACTAACGTCTTTACTTGATGAATTGGACAAATCTATCGTGATTGCCTTGGATGAAGTAGCCTCATCCCCGCTAGAGCTTGTTAAGTTAAAGTCTATAACCGGAGGGCTATCATTATCATTGATAATAACAGTGTGAGTAATGTCAGACCCAAGGGTCGCATTAGATGGATTAGATAAAGTGATAATGATTGTTTCATTCAACTCATCTAGAGAGTCATCAACAATATTACTTATTGTAATAGTTGCAGTTGTTGCTCCTGCAAGTATTGTAAGGGTCCCATCGGATAAAGTGTAATCTGAACCTGATCCAGCAGTACCTCCAGTAACTTCATAATCTACCTCAATATCACTTTCAGATGCGAAAGGAATTTCAATTTCTACTGATCTTGATGAAACGGATTCTGAATCAATTGAGCTTGTCGCAGAAAATCCTACTGTTGGGGTGCCGTCATTGTCGCTAATGGTATATGTATGAACACTGTCACTTCCTAAGGTTGCGTTAGTTGGGCTTGATAAGGTTATGATGATCGTTTCGTCTCCTTCTGTTGACAAGTCGTCAACAATGCCAGCGATGGTAATAGTGCCACTTGTTGCACCAGCATTTATTGTTAAGGTGCCATCAGCCAAAGTGTAATCTGTGCCTGATCCAGTAGCAGTTCCTGTCACGGCATAATTCACCGTAATGTTATTACTAGAAGCGGCAGATAAATCAACAGCTATAGCAACTGATGAGATATCTTCGGCACCAGTTGAGCTTGTGACATTAAAATCGATTGTAGGCGGACCATCATCATCGGTAATTGTATAAGTATGAACACTGTCACTTCCCAAGGTTGCATTACTTGGGCTCGATAAAGTAACAATTACCGTCTCGTCTGTCTCATCCGCGCTATCATCAACAATATTTGCAATTGTAATAGTGCTTGTTGTATCACCTGCAGCAATACTTAAAGTGCCGTTGACAAGAGTATAGTCAGCACCTGATCCAGTAGCAGTTCCTGTTACTGCATAATCAACCGTTACGGTTTCACTAGAGGGTCCAGATAAATCAACTGTGATAGCTTTAGAAGATACGGATTCAGCACCACTTGAGCTGGTAGTATTAAAATCAATGGTTGGGGTACTGTCATTATCCGTGATTGTATATGTATGAATACTATCACTGCCCAATGTTGCATTACTTGGGTTGGATAGAGTTAAAATAACAGTTTCATTTGCTTCATCTATGGAATCATCGACAATGCTAGCAATAGTAATCGTCCCGCTTGTTGCACCAGCACTGATGGTAAGGGTGCCACTTGCAAGAGTATAGTCATTACCAGATCCACTTGCTGTTCCTGTCACTGCATAATTAACCGTAACATCTTTTGCTGAAGCTGCAGATAGATCTACCGTTACCGCTTTAGATGATGTGGATTCAGCCCCGTTTGAACTGGTAGAGTTAAAGTCGACTACTGGAGCATCATCATTGTCAAAGATTGTATAAGTATGTACGCTGTCGCTGCCTAAAGTTGCATTACTAGGACTTGATAAAGTTAGAATAACGGTCTCATTGTCTTCGTCTAGAGAATCGTTAACAATACTTGCAATAGAAACTGTGCCGCTTGTCGCTCCTGCACTTATTGTGAGGGTTCCACCGGCTAGAGTGTAATCGGTCCCTGATCCAGTTGCGGTGCCGGTAACCGCATAATCTACTGTTACGTTTTGACTGGAAGCACCAGATAGATCTACCGTTATCGCTTTAGAGGATACAGATTCAGCTCCACTTGAGCTGGTGGTATTAAAGTCAACAGTTGGAGTATTCTCATTATCAGTGATGGTATAAGTGTGAACATCATCGCTGCCGAGAGTTGCATTGCTGGGACTTGATAAAGTAACGATGACTGTCTCATTTGGCTCATCCAAAGAGTCATCAATAATTCCAGCTATTGTAATAGTTCCAGATGTTGCGCCAGCACTTATGGTTAAAGTACCATTGGCAAGCGTGTAATCGGTTCCAGAGCCGGTTGCAGTTCCTGTGACTGCATAATTGACCGTTACGTTTTGACTTGATGCGGCAGATAAATCTACAGTTAAGGCAGCAGAAGAAACTGACTCAGCTCCACTCGAGGTAGTTGTATTAAAGTCTATGGTTGGAGCATCATCATTATCAGTAATGGTGTAAGTATGGGCATCATCGCTGCCGAGTGTTGCATTGCTCGGACTTGACAAGGTAACAATAACTGTCTCATTGGCTTCGTCAGCTGTATCATCAATGATACTAGCGATCGTAATAGTTCCCGATGTTGCACCAGCACTTATGGTAAGGGTTCCGTTGGCTAGAGTATAATCTGTGCCAGAGCCAGTTGCGGTTCCAGTGACTGCATAATTAACCGTTACGTCTTGTCCTGAGGCAGCTGACAAATCAACTGTAAGAGCTGTAGATGATGTAGATTCAGCTCCGCTTGAGCTGGTGGTATTAAAATCAACCACCGGTGCACTATCATTATCAGTGATGGTGTAAGTGTGGGCATCATCGCTGCCGAGTGTTGCATTGGTTGGATTCGATAAGGTAACTATGACTGTCTCATTGGCTTCATCAAGAGAGTCGTTGACAATGCTGCCAACCGTAATAGTCCCGCTTGTTTCACCAGCATTAATTGTAAGGGTGCCAT
>JGI24820J26691_1000301_pt1 | contig 14442 bp, 8 predicted proteins | sample METZYME_5_50m_FD_26691 | JGI IMG/M metagenome (IMG submission 26691) | reverse complement strand
ATGTAATAGAGATAATATTATAAAAAGTGTCTTTTCAATTTTAACCATAATTAACCAAAAAAAAAGGTTTGTAAAATTTACAAACCTTTTTTAAAAGTATTACTTTTTTTTAAAGTATTATTGATTTACTTCTGTTTTAGTAAATATACCTGGATCTTCTGCAGGTGCGTTAGAATTAGAGTTTAATTCTGTAGCAGCATATGGCATTCTTTCCGGGTACGGACCAGCTGGTCCATCAACAAGAACAAAAGGTACAGAGTATGCGCTGTCAGATTTTCTTAATCTTCTAGCATCATTAAACGGCATATGCATACCGAATCCTGAAACATATCTTTCTTCAATTACTTCTCTTAAAAATGCAGTTTTTGCATCTACTCCATCCGCATTTTCAATTCCACCTGAACTAAAGTCAGATGAATCAAAAGCAGCGTAATTAAATGATCCTCCATTATGATTGTCATTTAATTGACCTCCCGAATTTAACCAAGATCTTACATTGTTTAAGTGGGGTAAACCATCAGCAACTCCACCTTGTCTTGCTTTAGCTTCGGCTAAGATCAATTCATTTTCAAAATAAGTAACCATATTTTGAGGCTCAGATGGAGCAATTATTCCAGTATTTGCAGAACCACTAGACGAATTAATTTTATAATATCCATATCTAGCTGTCTCATCTGTTTTTGAATGATTTCTATTTGATGTGTATGAATTACTCAGTAATTGTAATAGATAACTTTCGGAACCACCTGATGAGTTTCCTAAATCACCAGCTCTAGATCCATTTAAGATTGTTGCAAATAAGTTAACATCTCCACTGTTTTGTGTGGCACGTGGTTTATATTGCATATCACCTGATGCAGAACTAATTCCGCTATTTGCAGCAGCAATTGCAGCAGCATAATCTTTCTTGTGAAGATTAAAACGAGCAATTAAAGTATATGCAGCTTCAATCCATTTATCCTTATNACCCCCAAAAATGATGTCTTGGGATAGACTAGTTGATGATGCAGACTGAAGAGTTGAAATACCAGAATTTAATTTCTGTATTGCNGCATTATAAACCGATACTTGAGAATCAAAAATAGGATCAGAAATTTCAGGATCACCNGCCTCACTGTANGGAATTCCNCCCCAAAGTGATGCAGCAGTTCCAAAAGCATGACCTTCCATAATTTCAGCAATTCCAACTAGTAATGTGTTACTAGAGTTGTTTTGCAATTGTCTCATATTTGTTAAAACTCCAACATAAAGAGCATTCCATGATCCATTTGATTCTACTGTTGATAAAGCCATTCCATAAATATTTGCATATAGAGAGCTAAATCCTATTAATTGTCCAGAATACATTCCACTAATTCTATTTAAGTGTCCTAATTGTAACTGAATGTTTGCTAATTGGGCACCAGTTAAAAATAGTTTATCCTCTACATCCGTAATTAAAATATCATTTGGATTCGAATTTATATCCTCATTTATATCCTCACAAGAAAATGAGAAAATAATTAAAAGTGCTAATAATGATTTTGTATATAATTTTTTCATCTTATTAATAATTTATAGTTAAACTAACAAGGAAACCTTTTGTCTGAGGATTTGTAAAATACTCAACACCTTGAGCAACACTAACACCTTTAGTGTTTATCTCAGGATCAATTCCTTCAACTTTATTGATATTTATTAAATCTCTACCAGTTAAAGAAACTATTACATCACTTAGCCCTATATTGGTGACTAAAGGTGTATCAATTACATAACTCAATGATAGATCTCTTAATTTTGTAAAAGTAGCGTCAGCAATTGAGAAGTTGTATGCTTGGTTATCACCAAAACCACCTCCAATACCTGTTCTATACCAGTTTTCGTCAAGAAGAACTGGACCACCACCGAAGTCTTTATATTACCTCTAACGGTTGTTCCAGCAGGGATTGTGTTACCCCTGTAGTTTACCAGTGGTTGATCTAGTGTTAGCCTGTTTGCAGTTTCTTGAGTTGTACCGAATCTTCTAAGTACCCAGAGAGTTCTTGGTGAGAAATCTCCTCCTTGAGAGTGCTCAAGTACAGCGTTTAGTCTAAACTTTTTATATCTCATACTTAGAGAAATTCCACCTCTCCAATCTGGGTTTGGATCTCCAAGAACTATTGGACTAGATGTAATTTGAGGGAATCCATTTGAGTTTAAAATAAAACTTCCGTCAGGATTAGTTTGAGAACCAGTACCATATAATGAACCTAATGGATAACCAACAACTGCTCTTGAACTTACAGAAGCACCAGGAGATAAGTTTATTGATTCTGTTCCAAATAGATCTGTAACCTCATTTTCATTTGTAGACCAATTAATTGCAGTTGACAGACCAAATTCTGCAGTGTCAATTAGATCAAGGCCTAAATCAATTTCCATACCATTATTAGTCATTTCACCATAATTTCCGTATTGAGTTGAATATCCTGAGGATGGTGACAACGCAACATTTAATAAGATTCCTTCAATAATGTTATCATAGTATGTTAAAGATAGAGATACCTTATCATCTAAAAATCTAAAGTCACCTCCAATTTCCCACTCAGTTTTAATTTCTGGTTCTAAGTTTGGATTACCTAAGTTATTATCTAGCCTAAAACCTCCACCAAATAAGTTACTGTCCAGTGGGTCACTATAAGTAGAATATCCAAATCCCCCTTCAGCAAGAGTTTCAAATTGGTGAGCAGATGGTTGAACACCTACCTGACCCCAAGAAGCTCTTAGTTTTGCAAATGACATTATATCAGAATCTACAACGTTTTCAGTTAGAACCCAAGCTGCATCAGCGGCAGGATAGAAAAATGTACCATTGATAGTAGATGAAGCCTCTAAAGCTCCTGAAGCAGTAATGAATAATTCATCATTAATATCAAAGTTCAAAATACCATAACCTCTATTAGATCTTCTGAAAGTTTTAAAGCCATCAAAAGTAGATGCTTCTGCCGAAGTATTAAGTGCAGTTGTTCTTTTAGCTGAATTTACAAGGAATCCTGTAATATTTCCAGAAAGTCTAGAATATTTTCTGTCATTGTAGCTCCAACCTGCAGTAGCAGTTAAGTTTACCATATCTGATAATTGGAAATTTGCTTTACCAATTATATCAAACGCAGTATTTCTGATATCTAGAGCATCCTCTTGATACTGTCCATTAGCTCTTGAACTAGCGTCACCTAATGGGAAAAAGTATGTTCTTTTATCATCAGCTACATCTAAGTTTCCTCTTGTTATTATAGACAACCAATTGGTTGGCTTAATAGTAAGCTGAGGAGTAACAGTCACTCTGTTAACCTTAGTACTAGACTCCTGTTCATTTACAGTCCATAATGGGTTAGTATATGATTGGTTAACACTCTGCCCAAGAGGTTTTCTATATGATCTACCACGATTAATATATTCAACACCACTTGAACTATAATATGTTCCTTTATAATCTCTTCCATCAAAGTCTGGTGGAGTTCTTAATAATCCAAGCATCATACCAGAAACATTTGAACTTTGCTGTATTCTATTAGAATCAGTATATGTATATGCCATTTTAGTACTGAGAGTAATTTTGTCATTAATCTTTGCCTCATAGTTTAATCTTGCATTAGTCCTCTCATAAGTAGCATTTCTAATAACACCATCCTGTTCAAGATGACCTAAGCTGAAGAAATAGTTACTGTTTTCATTTCCTCCGCTAACAGTTAAGTCATTTTGCAGAGCATTACCAGTTCCAAAAACTGAATTAAAGTTTTCCTCTAGGAACGTTTGAGTTGAATTTTTATCATCAATAGCTTGGTATTTTACTCCGCTATCAGCAACAAAATATGCTCCACTTTTGTAAGTATCTTGACCGCCTGATCTACCAGGAATATAGTCACCCCATGATTCAGCTCTGTTTGTACCAAAGACACCACTTCTTCCTTGACCCCAAGTATCTTGCATTGGAATCCTCTCAGAAATTTCATCAAATGAATATGATGATTTGAAAGATACTTTTGCAGCTCCTCTTTGTCCTTTTTTAGTTGTAATTACTACAACACCATTGGCAGCTCTACTTCCATAAAGAGATGCAGCTGAAGCACCTTTTAAAACATTAACAGATTCAATATCTGCTGGATTTATATCATTTAAACGTGATCCTTGAGTAACACCACCGTTTCCACCGGTAATTGTATTACCACCTCCGTAGTTTGTAGTATTATCAAGAGGAACACCATCAACGATAATCAATGGTTGTATTGATCCTCCAATTGAGTTAGCACCACGAATTCTAATGGTACTTCCAGCTCCTGGGTCACCATTTGATTTTGTTATCCTAACACCTGATGCTTTTCCACTTAAGGCATTAACAACTGTTGGTTCCGCGGATCTTATCACATCATCTGCATTTATTACAGAAGAAGTTGATCCCTGTTGATCCCTAACAGCAGCAAACCCAAGCGCAGTAACAACTACCTCTTCAAGCTCATTATCGAGTTGTAAAGAGATATTTATTGCTGATTGTCCTGCAACAGTTACATATTGAGTTGTATACCCTATGTAGCTTATAGCAAGAACTTGTCCTTGACTAGCAGTAATTTCAAAATTTCCATCGAAATCAGTTGAGACACCTGTATTTGTGTCTTCAATGATTACGTTTGCACCCGGAAGGGGCACTCCGTTTTCATTTAAAACAACACCACTAATAGCGTCTTGACCGTATGAAAACAATGCAAATAATAAAAATACTGTACTTAGTATTCTTTTCATATAATTTGATTTTGTTTTGTTTAATTAAACAATTTATTAATTATATGATAAAATCACAATAATGATATGTTTTTTTTTATTTCTGTAAAATTGGAGAATTGTCTGCTAAACAATATGAATTGGTAGATATTTTAAGAAATTAGATGGTTAGTTAATCCTCTTTTTTAATTTCAGGATAATCAACTCCCAACTGTTCAAGGTATGTATCATACTTGGTTTCGTCAAAATAAAATTTTTCCATTTGATCTCTATATTTATCCATCTTGTCAGTATTTAAATAAAAAGGTGGAGGGTCTGTCTCAGATATCATAGGTCTGTAGAAGTCCTCTTTACTTTGAACATTATCGAAGTAACTCTTAGCTTCAGCTAATTTTTCCGGTTTTGTTAAAAAATCTATAACTGTCATTGCAACCACTTTAGCTCCAGCATTTGCTCCCTTGTGAGCAATTGGAGTTGCACCTGCAATACTTGCCGACCAGTGATGAAATGTAACATCTGGAATATTAGATGGGAATCTAAGTACTACTGTTGGAACCTTCCAAGATACATCACCAATATCGTCTGATCCACCACTTACATTGTAAGGAAGTGGTTTTCGCAATGGTGGTAATTCGGTTGGAAGGCCATTAATTGATTCACTGCCTATTTCTTTTTGAACAGCCCTTGCTAATCTTTGGTCATCTTCAGACCATTTTGGCAATCCAACTTTTTTAATATTTTCATACATTTCTTCTGCAATTATTTTATTAAAATGTCTTGGCCAAGCAGCTCCGAGAACTTCTGATTCATATGTTGTATTGGTCATAAGTGCTGCTCCTTGAGCCATTTTATTTGCAGTATCATACATTTCCATAATGTTTTTGTAGGTAATTTCCCTTAGAAAATACCAAATAGAAGCTTTTGAAGGGACTACATTTGGTTGATCTCCTGCATCAAGAAAAATCGAATGATCTTTGATCTGGATGTAAATGTTCTCTTCTATAATTCCATCCGACATTCATTAACTCTGCAGCATCTAATGCACTTCTTGCTCTCCAGGGAGAACCAGCAGAATGGGCAGTCTCACCACTGAATGTGTATTTTACAGAGATTAGTCCGGTTCCCGATGGTCTCCCCCATGATGTTGACATATTTGTACTTACATGTGTAAAAATACACATGTCTACATTGTCAAAATAACCATCTCTTACATACCAAGCTTTTGCACCTAATATTTCCTCAGCAACACCTGGCCATAAGACTAGCTTTCCATTAATATTGTTTTCAATCATTATTTTTTTTATTGCGATAGCAGATGTAATAACGATTGGAAGACCGATATTATGTCCTTCACCATGACCTGGAGCACCCTCTACTACTGGTTTTTCGTAAGCAACACCTGGGTATTGAGAAGTTGACGGAACTCCATCAAAATCACTTCCAATAGCAATTGTTGGACCTCCCTCTCCATTTGACCATGTAGCAAGCCATGAGGTAGGAATACCTGAGATCTGGTACTCAACATCAAATCCATTTTCTTCAAGAATTTTACCTAAGTACTTTGATGTTTCAAATTCTTGAAATCCAAGCTCTCCAAAACTAAAGACCTTATCAATCATTACTTGTGTCATTTTTTTATCGTCTTCGACTAATTGTGACACTTCTTCTTTTAGATTTTCAATTTTTCTTTTTGAAAATTTATTTTGTGATTGAAGAGAAAATAATGAGCTAAATATTATAATTAAGGTTAGTAGTTTGTTAGTTGTTTTCATAATGATTTAATTAAAAATAATGTCTTTTAAATGATTCAATAGCAGCATAATCTGCTAGCCCCATCTTTTTATATTTTTCTGCTGTTTCATGATTTCTTTCCTCGGCTCTAACCCAAAATTCTCTCAAATCATGCCCCTGAAACATTACACCATCTTTTTGAGTTTGATGAAAGAATATTGCTTTTCTTTTTCGAAGAACTTGAGCTGGACTCATAGGCACAGCCATATCAATTTCGTGAATATCCCACTCTAACCATGCTCCTCTGTACAGCCATAACCAGCAATCTTTAATAAACTTTTCACCTTTGAGTGAATCTAATGCATCAAAAACAATATCAAGACATACTTTGTGAGTGCCATGAGGATCTTCAAGATCTCCTGCTGCATAAATTTGATGAGGTTTGATTTTTTTTATCAGTGATGCTGTTATTAAAATATCTTTTTTTGATGCTGGATTCTTTTTAATTCTTCCTGTTTCATAGAAAGGTAAATTCATGAAATGTGTGTTGGAGTCAGGTATTCCGATATATCTGGTAGCTGAAATTGCCTCTCTTTTTCTGATTAAACTCTTAATTTTTCTTACATCTGTTGAATCAATTTTATCTGGTTTTTTATTTTTAAGTTCTTTGATTAATTGACTTACCTTTGGTTTGAGTTCAGCGGGGAACATATCATTGGATACCTCAATAAACTTTAGTGCATCATGATCAGAAACTGCAACATTACCAGATGCCTGATATGCTATATGAACATCATGACCTTGAGAAACCAACCTATCAAAAGTACCTCCCATAGAAATGACATCATCATCAGGGTGTGGACTGAATATAATAACCCTCTTTGAATTAGGACTTTTTCTCTCAGGTCTAGTTGAATCATCAGCACCGGGCTTACCACCTGGCCAACCAGTTATTGTATTTTGAAAATGATTAAACATCTTTATGTTTAATCCATAAGCAGAACCCTCAAGAGCTAATAAGTCTGACAATCCATTTTTATTATAATCTTCATCGGTTAATTTTAAAATAGATTTTTCAGTAACATCACACAACCATACAATTGCTTTCTTTTTCATAAGATCTGACCAGTCACAGGGCCCAACTAACCAAGGTGTTTTAACCCTAGTTAGTTCGTTTGAACATTCTTTATCGAGTACTAAAGTTGCGTTCTTATGCTTTTGTAAATAAGTTGCGGGGATAAGAGATGAAACATCATTTTCAATTGACTTTTTTACTATAAGACTCTTCTGTATTCCCCATGCCATTATTATAACTCTCTTAGAATTAAAAATTGTTCTAACACCCATAGTAATTGCCTTTGAGGGGACATTTTCAATTCCATTAAAGCTTTTACTTGCATCAAATCTAGTAGTATGGTCAAGTGTAATTAATCGAGTTTTGGAATTAAAATGAGATCCTGGTTCATTAAAACCAATATGTCCGGTTCTACCAATTCCTAGAAGTTGAATATCTATACCTCCACTTTCCTGTATTTTTTTTTCGTATTGTATACAATATTTTTTAACCTGATTCTCTTTTATTTCACCTGAAGGAATATTAATATTCTCTGCAGGTATATCTATATGATCAAATAAGTTTTCCTTCATAAAGTGATGATAACTATTTTTATCATCTTTATTAATTGGGAAATATTCATCTAGATTAAAAGCTATTACATTTTTAAAGCTTAATGATTCTTCTTTGTGAATTCTAATTATTTCTTGGTAAACTTTGGTTGGTGAAGAGCCAGTAGCAAATCCTATCACACAGTTTTTATTTTTCTCTTGTTTAGCTTTAACTAAGTCACAAATTTCTCTTGCAATTAAAACTGAACCCTCTTTAGAATTTTCAAAAGTAACAGTATGAAGTTTTTCGTATCTACTTACCTCATTGATTCCTGGGGATTGATACTTAAGATTTTTTTTGGTTGTCTTCATATTTGTGTTATGAAATTACAAAGTTAATAATGTTTTAGTCAATTTATAATTATGTTTTTTTAATTTTACATGATTGGAATAATTCGTCAAAAATCTTAGTATGGATACAATAATATAGGTAGTGGACCGGCAGGTTATACAGCAGCTATATATGCAGCAAGAGCAGATCTTAATCCAGTCATATACACAGGACTAGAACCTGGAGGACAATTAACAACTACAACAGAAGTTGATAATTTTCCTGGTTATCCACAAGGCGTAGACGGACCTACAATGATGAATGAACTTAAAGAACAAGCAGAAAGGTTTGGTACAAAAGTTGAAATTGATTTTATATCAAAAGTGGATTTTTCAAAGGATAAAGGTGGAATGCATAAGCTATACACTCAAAATGGTGACGAAATAAAATCTAAGACAGTTATAATCAGTACAGGTGCTTCAGCTAAATATCTCGGTTTACCTAGCGAACAAAGACTTATTGGAGGTGGAGTTTCAGCATGTGCAGTGTGTGATGGTTTTTTTTATAAAAATCAGGATGTCGCAATTGTTGGTGGAGGTGACACAGCAATAGAAGAGGCAACATATTTAGCAAAAATATGTAATAATGTAACCATGCTAGTAAGAAAAGATCATTTCAGAGCATCAAAAGCAATGCAAAATAGGCTGTCCAATTATGACAATATAAAAGTGCTATTTAATCATGAAGTTATCGAAGTTATGGGTGAAAATGTTGTTGACGGTCTCAAAATTAAGAGCAACCTTACTAATGATGTTTCAGAATTAAAAATAACAGGTTTATTTATAGCTATTGGCCACTCACCAAACACTGATATTTTTAAAGGCATAGTTGACATGGATGACAGTGGATACATACTTACAGACAAAACTTCCACTAAAACTAATATTCCAGGAGTATTTGCAGCAGGAGATGTCCAAGACAAAGACTATCGTCAAGCTGTTACAGCCGCAGGAACTGGATGTATGGCAGCTCTTGATGCTGAAAGATATTTACAAGAAATTTAATTTCTTTTTGTTGCCTTGAGCCACCTTATTGGAATATTGTTATTTAGAGCANATTCATAGTCTTCCTCTAAACATGGTAAAAAATAAGCTGCATTNTTTTTTGAAGTNTCAATTAATACCCACCACTTTTCAGAAATTTTGCTTTTAAAAAAAGTAATATCTCTACCNGAGGTTTGAACNATATACTTGTTAAAAGTCTGNGAATCATAAAAATCTGTCTCTAAAACTCTTTTATCTATTCCATCTATAAAATACCAAATGATCTCTGAATATAATTTATTAGCTATTAAATNATTGTTCAACTCAAATAATCCGAGAAAATTAGCTCTATTACTTTGACCAACATATTTAGAGAGGATACATGATAACCTTGGATCAATTCCATTTGGATTTCCNTGAATACTTAAAGATTTCATGTCAAAACCNACAATGTTAGCATTTCTAATTACAGGCTCTGCTTTTAAATTATTTTCAGTTATTTCACCCAATGAGATATATTCAAAAAATAATTTCTCCATTAAATTTATTTCATCAATAGAGCATAAATGTCTTTGAAATCCAATATTTGTAAAGTCATTTAACTTATTAGAATCATCAAAAATTATTTTATTCATATATGTTCTTCCAGATATTAAATCGGAGTCCTGATAGAGATCAAACTGATTATCTATAGAAACAATATTGATTTTTTCATTTTGTGAATCATATGATTTAAAAATTGGATATATTAAATCATTACTCCCACCTAAAATAACTAGAATCGTTTTTTTTGAGAGTAGTTCTTTACATATATCATAAAGTGCATGATATGAATCATCCACAGTTTCTCCATTTGGTAAATCACCAAGATCTGAGATTTCTATTTTCCAGTTTCCAAATTTTAATCTGTATAACTCTTTTCGAATTGATTTTAAATCTTGTTTACTAGATTCAAAAAAAGAATTTCTATTCTCTTCGATACCAATTAAACAAACATCGAATAACTCAGGATTAGGTAACCCTTCAGACTCAGTATGAATTTTTATTTTATTAAAAAAAGATCCTTGTAAATAGTTCTCATCTATATCATTGAGAAAACTATTTTTAACAGGTTTGAGCAATTCAAGACTCATTTTTTCTTTTTAGGATTTAGATACTGTTTGGCAATATCTAATGTAATGGTTTTTGGATCTATTTCTTTTGGAATCTCTACTTTCTTTTTTCCTGACGAGATAATTGACCTTCCCCATCTACCTTTCTCAACTTTAATACCCTCATCAACCCACTCTGAAACAAGCTTCTCTTTTTCTTTTTGAATTTTTAATTCAATAAGTTCTTCAATATCTTTTTTTGACAAATTATCAAAGTCGTAAGTTTTATTTACATTAATAAACATGTCATTCCATTTGATAAAAGGACCAAACCTACCCTTACCTTTGGTAACAGGTTTCTCATTGTATGTATGAATAGGTTCTTCAGATTTTAATTTTTCATCGATTAATTCAATTGCTACATTTAAATCAACAGTATGAGGGTCAATTCCATTTGGAATTGATATAGATTTAGTTGAAAACTTAATGTAAGGTCCATATCTTCCATTGTTTACAGTCACAGTCTCACCTTTGTGGCTTCCTATTTCTTTTGGAAATTTAAATAACTCAAGAGCCTCTTCAAGAGAGATTGTATCAAGTTGCTGATCTTTTGTTAAGCTTGCAAATATTGGTTTTTCCTCTTCATCAATTGTCCCAATTTGAGCAATTGGTCCAAACTTTCCAAGCCTGACTTTAACAACTCTTCCAGAATTTGGATCAGATCCTAAAATTTTTTCACCTGATTGTCTCTCAGCATTATCTTTGACCTCATTTACGTTTTCATGAAAATTGCTGTAAAATTGCTTTATTATATCAGTCCAATCCTGGTCTCCAGTTGCAATTTTATCAAAATTCTTTTCAACTTCTGCAGTAAATCCATAGTCTAAAATATTATTGAAATTATCAACTAAAAAATCATTAACTATCATACCTATATCAGTAGGGACAAGTTTTCCTTTATTTGAGCCGGTTTTTTCTTTTAATTGAGATTCTCTAATGCCATTTTTACTGAACTCTATTAAATTATAATTTCTATCTAATCCCTCATTAACTCCTTTAGCTATATAGCCTCTATTTTGAATAGTTGAGATGGTAGTGGCATATGTGGCAGGTCTTCCAATACCTAGTTCTTCCAATTTTTTCACCAAAGACGCCTCAGTAAATCTTGAGGGAGGTCTAGAAAAAGATTCCCTTGAGTTAATATTCAATAAGTTTAGATTCTCATTTATAGATAGTGCCGGTAAAACACCTTTTTCTTCTTCTATTTCATCATCTGTCCCCTCGTTGTAAACTCTTAGATAACCATCAAATTTTATTACCTCACCCCTAGCTACAAAGAATTCACTGTAGGAATCTGATTTTATATTAACTACAGTTCTTTCAATTTGAGCATCAGACATTTGAGATGAGATCGTTCTTTTCCATATTAAGTGGTAAAGTCTTTGCTGATCATAATCAGATGTAATTTCCTCAATATTTATGTCAGTTGGCCTTACAGCTTCATGTGCTTCTTGAGCAGACTTATTCTTGTTTTTGTATCTCTGAGATTAACATAATCTTCACCATATTTACTTTCTATCTTTTGAACTATAGATGACTTTGCTTCATTTGATATAGTTACACTATCTGTTCTCATATACGTTATAAGCCCGGCTTCATATAGCTTTTGTGCAGTTGACATCGTTCTAGTAACTCCAAACCCTAGTTTCCTTGAAGCCTCTTGTTGAAGCGTAGAAGTGGTAAAAGGTGGAGTTGGAGACTTTTTTGCAGGTTTCTTATCGATAGAAGAAATATTAAAAATAGAATTATAATTCTTTTCTAAGAAATCCTTTACTTCTTCAACAGAATAGTATTTTTCATTTAACTCAGCCTTAAGCTTAACACCCTGTTCATTTTCAAAAACTCCAATTAGTTTATATGAACTTTTTGATATAAAATTTTTAATTTCTCTTTCTTTTTCAACAATAAGTCTAACAGAAACAGATTGCACTCTTCCTGCTGACAATCCAGCCTTAACCTTTCTCCAAAGGACAGGAGACAATTCATATCCAACCAACCTATCAAGTACTCTTCTAGCTTGTTGAGCATTTACTAAATTAAAGTTTATGTCTCTTGGAGTTTCAAGGGCATTTAAAATAGCATTCTTTGTTATTTCGTGAAAGACAATTCTTTCATAATCTTTATTGGCTAAATCAAGATTTTCGTANAAATGCCANGCAATAGCTTCACCCTCTCTATCTTCATCACTTGCTAACCAAACNTTATCAGAGTCCTTAACATATTTTTTCAAGTCTCNAATTATTGGCTTCTTTTCAGTTGGTATTACATATTTAGGTTTAAAATCATTTTTAACATCTACTCCAAGCTCTTTAACTGGTAAGTCAGAAATATGACCAACACAGGAAACAACCTTAAAATCTTGACCCAAGATTTTTTCAATTGTTTTAGCTTTTGTAGCAGATTCAACTATGACTAAATTTTTTGGCATATATAAAATTTGGCCCTAAATGTAAATAGATTTATTGTTATGATTGAAAAAAATATAAAAATTTTAAAATTTGTTTAACATAATTGCTATATAGTTTGAAAGAAACTAATTTTGTATAAATATGAAAGTTGAACAGATATATACTAAATGTTTATCTCAGGGTTCTTATTATATAGAGAGTAATAATGAAGTAGCTATTATTGACCCCATAAGAGAGATAGACTCCTACATAGAAAAGGCAAAAATTTCCGGTTCATCGATTAAATATATTTTTGAAACTCATATTCATGCAGATTTTATAAGTGGACATTTAAACTTAGCAAAAAAGACAGGGGCTAATATCATTTATGGTCCAAAAGCTAATACAAGTTTTAAAACCATAAATGCAAAAGACTATGAAGAGTTTAAACTAGGTGATGTGACAATTGTTGCTATCCATACACCTGGTCATACAATTGAAAGCACAACATATTTATTGAGAGATTCTGATAATAAAGATCATGCAATATTTACAGGTGATACCCTGTTTCTTGGTGATGTAGGCAGACCTGATCTTTCTCAAAAATCAACTCTTAGTAATAGGGATCTTGCCTCAATGCTATATGATAGTCTTAGAAATAAAATAATGATACTTGATGATAATGTTATTGTATACCCTGGGCATGGTCAAGGAACTTCATGTGGTAAAGACTTAAGTTCAGAAACTGTTGGAAAACTTGGAGATCAAAAATTAACGAATTATGCATTAAGAGAGAACATGACTAAAGATGAATTCGTGGATGAAGTTCTTGATGGGCTAGCAGAACCTCCAAAATACTTTCCCTTTAATGTTCATTTAAATAAAGAAGGATATTTAGAGCCCCACTTAATTCTAAAGAATTCTCTTAAACCACTAAATGTTAACTATGTTGAAAATATGATAAACGATGTAACAATTCTAGACGTAAGAAATGAGGATGATTTTGCAGAATCACATATACCTGGATCAATTTTTATTGGACTGGAAGGAAGGTTTGCTCCATGGGCAGGTGAAATTCTAGAGGACATAAATCAGCCCATAATTTTAATAGCTCCTGATGGCAAAGAAGAAGAGGCTATTCTAAGACTTTCTAGGGTTGGATTTGACAATATTAAAGGATACTTATCAGGTGGGATTAACTCTTGGACTAAAGCAAATAAAAATGTTGAATCAATAGAAAACATTAATCCTGAAGATTTTGTATCTCTCAATTCCAAGAATGATTTAAATATTTTAGATGTCAGATCACAAAGCGAAAATAACTCCAATTCAATTAGAGAATCATTAAACATCCCTTTGATAGACTTAAAAGATAAAATTCAAAGTATTAATGATAATGACAAACTATACATTCATTGTAAAGGTGGATACAGGAGTATGATTGCCTGTTCAATCCTTAA
>JGI24820J26691_1000298_pt1 | contig 14557 bp, 18 predicted proteins | sample METZYME_5_50m_FD_26691 | JGI IMG/M metagenome (IMG submission 26691) | reverse complement strand
AATAGCATTAATTAAATTTTTACCAAACGATTTATCAGATTTTACAATGAAATATGCAATTCTCTCTGCTCCTTTTCTTCCAATACCAGGAAATTTTGTAAGCGACTCAATTAGTTCTTCAATATATTTTGGAGCATTTGTCATTAAAAACCTGGCAATCCATCTGTTAGGCCACCAGTGACAGCTTTAAGTTTTTTTGCTGAAGTATCTTTTGCTTGTTTTAATGCTTCATTAATTGCTGTTTTCATAGCATTCTCAATTATATAAGCTTCACTACTTAGTAAAGTTTCATCTAAAACTACTTGTTTTGTCTCCATATCTGCTGTCATAACAACTTTACAAAGGCCATTAGCAGACGCTCCTTCACATTCAATACTTTCAAGCTCTTTTTTAATTTTTTTCATTTGAGTTCTCATATTTTGAGCTTGCTTCATCATTTCTTTCATATTTCCAAACATTATAGCGCATCCTTCCCATCAAAAATTGATACAATATCATTTTCGTTCATATTATCTTTTTCTTCTTCTTCAATTTTTTCAACATTTGTATCAATTGATAATTTCATTTTAATTTTAGAATTATATTTTTCATTAATAAGATTTCCAATATCATCTAAATTTTCTTCTAAAAGCTTTTTATTAAAATCCGAACCATCATAAGATATTAATTCCAAGATATTATTTTCCAGAGAACCTAAAATGCAACCGGTTAATTGAGCTCCAACAGATCCTCTTTTTTTTGAAATGTACTTTATTGTTTCTTCCCATTCATTTTTTAATAAACTAATTGATAACTCCTGAACTTCTTTAGGCTTTTTGTCATCGGTATTCACTTTTTTTTCGGGAATAGTCTTAATCTCCTCTTTAATTCTAACTGGCTCATTGTTTTCATTTTCTGAAATATCTTTTTTTAAAAAATTTTGAATCTCTATACTCGAATCAAATTGAAGTAATTTTATTAGGTGTACTTCGAAAATTAAAAATTGGTCAGGAAATAGTTTGATTTTTGAATAAAGTTCTGAAAGATTGTTTGACAGCCTAACTAAGTCTTTTTCTGACCATGAATAACTACATTTTCTATATCTTTTTGCTAATTCTGTATCAACACCTACTAACTCAAGGCCTTTTTTATAATTTAAAAGAGAAAGATTCCTAAAATGCATAATTAACTCTTTTAATAAGTCTTCGATAATAAACCCTTTATCTTGTATTTTTGATAAAACTTCTAAGAGCAAGTTACCATCTTTATTATTAAGTGCATCTGAGATTAAAAAAAGTATTTCTACCGGTACCACACCAAGAAGGTTTTCAACTTCATCAAAATTTATTTTTTTGTCACTTAAAACGAAGACTTGATCTAAATACCCTAATGCGTCCCTCATGCTACCATTTGCTTTAGATGCAATAAGCTCAAGAGATTTATCATCAATTTCACGTGATTCCTCTGATACTATATATTCTAGTCTTTCAGTAATTGTTTTATTTGAAAGCGGAGCAAAGTCAAATTTTTGACATCTCGAAATTATTGTTTGAGGAATTTTGTGGACATCAGTTGTTGCTAATATAAATTTAACATGCTTAGGAGGCTCTTCAAGCGTCTTTAATAATGCATTAAACGCTTGCGTTGTCAGCATATGAACCTCATCTATAATAATGACTTTAAAATTACCATCAGCAGGCAAAAATTGAATATTTTCTCTTAGTTCTCTTATTTCATCAATACCTCTATTAGAAGCACCGTCAATTTCAATTACATCCATTGAACTTCCTGAAATAATACTTTTAACTTTTTCAGAATCGATATCATATTTAGTGGTTGGCTTATCGGAACCGTTAAGAGACATTGCTAAAAGACGTGCTGTCGTAGTTTTTCCAACACCTCTTGGTCCAGAGAATAAAAAGGCCTGAGCTAATCTATCTTTTTCAAATGCTTTTTCAATAGTCTCTGTAATATGAGGTTGACCTACAACATCTTTAAAATATTTAGGTCGCCATTTTAATGCTAATACTTGGTAATTATTCGACATAAGGTATATAATTTATAAAATCATAATAAAAGAGCGTAGCACTATAAGTACTACGCTCTATTTTATGGGTTTTCATATTATTGTTGAAGCTCTTCAGCTTCTTTTTCAGCAATCAAGGACGTTAAACTATCAACTTTTGACTGACTATTGATTAAGCCCATTCCTGCTGATTGTTTAAAGTATTTTAATGCCATTTCATTATCTTTAACCTCTAAATAATAATCTCCAAGAGAATCATATGGATTNGCCTTTGCAGGTTGTCTTCTTACCTGCTCTTGAAATGAATTTTTGGCATTATCTAANTCAGATTTTTGAAGATATGCATATCCCATTATATTCAATGCTGGGGTGAAATTTGGGTTCATTTCNTATAAACCCATTGCTCTTCTCAAAATTGCATCAGGTCCAATATCATTGATAGTNGCAAATACNGTTTCAAATCTTAAAAAAGAACTGTCAGGATACTTTCTAACTAACCTTTCAATTACTCTATTAAACGTATTAGTACCATCTTTTAAATCATTTGATAGAGACATAATCATTTTCTTTTCTTCGTTTGATGAGGAAATAGACATACTCACTGCAATATCTAGTTCTTCTTTCATACTCTCTTCATCCTGTTGAAAATAGCTTACTCTAGCTTTCATAGCATATGCAAGTGCAAAGCTGTCATCTATTTCAATTGCTGATGAAAATGATTTATCAGCTTCCTCCCATTCAAGGTTATAAAGCTGCCACATTCCTTGATTAAAAAGATTTTTAGCTTCCTCAGATTCTGAAGACCATTTCATGATTAATACATCTTCACTCGCCATTGCTTTTTCATGTTTTGCTATTGCGAGATTTCTTGTTGCCCATTCAAAAGTTGGATCAATTTCAAATGCTAATTGATATGTTTCGATTGCTTTATCAAACTCTCCTTTATTAAGATGAAATTCAGCTAATGAATCATATGCATTAGCTTCATTAGGATTTAATTCGATATATTTTTCAATAAATGGTAGTCCTTTATCATAATCTTCGTCATTATCAGCATTCCAAAAGTAAGAATACGCTAAAAGATTGTATAAATGACCAGCTTTTAATCTCTCCCCTGCTTCTAGAAGNAATTCTCTACCTTNTTCAATTTGATCATTGAACTGAAGATATCTGTATGCACCTGAAGCTAGAAATTTATCGCCTTTATATTTTTTATATAAATCAGGATGAGCGTCAAATCGACCGCCTTCTCCGTTAATCCAGTTGACTGCAGCTTCCATAATCTTTGTTTCTGGATGCCCTTTTTTAGCTAAATCTAAAGCAGTTTCAAGGTATTCTCTTCTTAAAACTCTATCTTGCTCAGCATTACCTAAATTCAAATAGCATGAAGCACAATTTGGATCTTTTTTAATTCCTTCNAGAAACATTGCTCTTGCTTCTGCAAAACGAACATGATGCATTGCTTCTAATCCGTTCATTAATTCATTTGAAGCTTGGCCAGCTTGTCTTGGCATTTCACCAGAGTTAGACTGACAACTAATTGCTAGAAATGAAAGTAATATTAATATTCTTTTCATTATTTTCTCCCTTTATCTCGTGAATACAAAAGTATTTTCTTCTGAAATTTTTGAATCAAATTTATAATCCTCAAGATTAAATTCTTTTACTCCCTCTTTCGAATCTATGCCATTATTTATAACAAACTTAGCTAATAAACCCCTAGCCTTCTTTGCATTAAATGAGATAAATTTTAATTCACCATTTCTTTTTTCTTTAAAAATGGTATTTAGAACTTTTCCTTCTAAAGCATTTTTATCAATTACATTAAAATATTCATTTGAAGCACAATTCAAAATTATAGGATTTTTTTGCTCTTTTAATGTATTGTTCAAGTTTTTAGTAATATCTGAAGACCAAAATTCATAAAGATTTTTACCTTTTTCATTTCTAAGATTTATTCCCATTTCTAATCGATAGGGTTGAATTAAATCAAGAGGTTTTAAAATTCCATAAAGTCCTGATAAAATTCTTAAATGATTTTGAGCAAAATCTAGGTCATTTTCAGAAAATTCGTGAGCGCTAAGCCCAGAATAAACACCTCCATCGAAGGCTAAGATTGCTTGTTTAGAATTGTCTTGATTAAATGGTTGTGACCACTCATCAAATCTATCTTTATTAAGCTGTGCTAAATTGTCGCTTATTTTCATTAGATCTTTTAAATCTTCATGAGAAAGATTTTTTGCTTCATTTACTAGCTTTTGAGCACTTTCTATAAAGTCACATTGAGTAAAATAGCTTACAGCGTCTTGGTGTTTAAAATTTAATTTCTTTGATGGTGAAAGCAATGTAATCATTATATCTCCCTTAAATTGTTTTTTATTACTTCATTAACATTTATTGATTTTTGCTCAACAAAGTTAAACATAACAAAAGTATGAATACTCTGAAATGATGGTTCATTTTCACCTTCAACAAAAATTGCTTGATGAACATCATAGCTTTTAGTTCCAACCCTTGTAATTCTAAATCCTATATCTAAATTTGCTGGATGATGAACTTGCTTTATATAAATAACATTCATTGAAGCAAGTAATCCCGCTGATTTACTTTTTAATCCTAAAAATGTTTTTTTCTTTCCATAAATATGTTCAATAAAGTCTTTATGCTTGGTTTCAAGTAAACTTAAATAAACAGTATGATTTAAATGTCCTAGAGTATCAACATCTCTCCATCTTGACTTTGCAGTTGTAAAAAAATCATAATCTTGTCTGTTTAATATTTTCTTATTCATTTATACTTTTGTTATAATTATCACAAATTTCCCAAACTTTCTTCCAATCATCCTCAATATAAGATGTTTTTGATGATCTTATTTCTCTGCATTTAAAAAAATATTTACCAGAAACGCCTTTAACATCGTCTGATGTGGATAAATAGATACTTGAATCAGCTCCATTTTCTACCGTTCGAGCAAAAAGTTTAGAACCAAACTTAACAATATATTTTATAAAATTACCTTCATTTCCTGCAATATTTGTGTCAACAAATCCAGGGTGAAGAACATTTACACTAACCTTGTCTTGTATTTTTGCAAGCTCATAAGTAAACATAATATTCATAAGCTTTGAAACACAATATGATGTCCATGGCGAAAAACTTTTTTCAGAATTAATGTTATTATAGTCTATGGTGGCTCCGATATGAGCATTTGATGCAACATTAACTACTCTTCCATCGTCTGATTCAGAAATAATATCAAGTAATTCAGTTGTTAAAACAAAATAGTTCATCTGATTGGTTGCAAAGGTTTTTTCTAATCCTTCAGAAGTAATAATTTTATTTTTATTTGCGCCACCAGCGTTATTCAACAAAACATCTATTTTACTATACTTTTCTTTTATTTGAGATGATAGTTTCTTTACATTTTTGATCAAACTTAAATCACATTCAAAAAAATCAATTTTGTCATTAGATGTGCTATTTACAATTATTTCTTTAGCCTGGTATCCTTTTTCTTTATTTCTGCCAACCAAACCTACTCTATAGCCCTTATTAGCTATGACTTTAGCTGCTTGCAATCCAATGCCGTCAGTCGCACCTGTAATTATTATATTTTTGTCTAGCATAAACCAATTATTTGAAAGAATGGAAATTACAGATTAATTTATATCGATGACACTTAATTTTGAACAAATAATATCTTTTTGGCTTATTCTGGGTTTAATAACTTTTTTAACTCTTTTAAAAATTCCTGCTCCTTATGGAAAATTCTCTAAAAATAGTTGGGGACCAATGATTTCTAGTAGGCTTGGCTGGTTTGTAATGGAAATTATTTCACCCATCGCACTTATTTATTTCTTCTGTTTGAATGCTCAAAAAATAAATGAACCAGTACTCATTTTTTTATCATTATGGACAATTCATTACATAAATCGAAGCATAATTTATCCTCTAAGACAGAATAATCCCGCTAAGATGCCTTTATTAATAGCTGTTTTAGCTTTTTTGTTTAATATAATGAATGGATTTATCAATGGGACTTATCTTGGTCTTAGTGATATTTATGATTCAAATTATCTATTTGAATGGAATTTTATCGGAGGAATAATTCTTTTTTTAATCGGTGCAATAATTAATATTAAATCTGACAACATTCTTCTCAAGCTCAGAACAAAAACTGGTGAGTATAAGATACCCCAAGGATTTATGTATAAATATGTTTCATTTCCAAATTATCTTGGAGAAATAATTGAATGGACAGCTTTTGCTATTATGACTTGGTCTTTAGCAGGGTTTTCGTTTATGATTTGGACAATGGCAAATTTAGTACCACGTGCTATTGCTGGTCATAAATGGTATATAAAGAAATTCCAAAATTATCCTAAGGATAGAAAAGCAATTTTTCCATTTATTATTTAGTATCTTTACTTCTTTTTTTAAAAAAATATTCTTTTAATAAAGCTAAAGAATTCCCTGATAATAAATTTCCCCTTACAACTGATGGTGTGTTAACGGAAACATTTCCACAAATATCAAATTTTGATCCGCAGGCACCAAATTCTTCATCATAGCATCCAAAATATAAAAATTCTATTCTACTATTAATGATAGCTCCAGCGCACATTGGGCAAGGTTCTTTAGTAACGTACATTGTACAATCATTTAATCTCCAGTCACCAATTGTATTGGATGCAGAAGTTATTGCAAGCATTTCAGCGTGAGCAGTTGAATCGTTTAAGGAATTGCATTGATTATAGCCTTGACCAATAATTTTACCTTGAAAAGTAATTATTGCACCCACAGGTACTTCATCAGCTCTCATTGCTGTTTCAGCTAATTTTAAAGCTTTTTGCATCCAATCTTCATGAGAAGGTTGATTTAATGTATGTTCGAAAGACACTTTAGTACGCCCGGAAGGACTTGAACCCACAACCTTCTGGTCCGTAGCCAGACGCTCTATCCAATTGAGCTACGGGCGCATATGAAAACTTAAAGAAAACTTTACTTATTACTTATAAAAATTAATAGCGCTTGTAATTCTATGAATTGTTAAATCCTTTCCCAACAATACCATCATATCGAAAATACCTGGACCATAAGATAACCCGCTAATAGCTATCCTTAATGGCTTCATTACTTTACCCAAACCAACTTCATGCTGATTCATAATCTGATCAAAAACTTTTTCAATCATTTTTTTATCCCACTTATCTTCAATCTTTACTGCATTGATGAAATCTTCAAGCATTTGAATATTATTTTGTTCAGCCATCATTGGTTTATGTTCGTTAAAAAAATCAATTTCTTTATGTAAAAAAACCCTAGAAATTTCTGTTATATCATTAAGATTTTTTGATCTTTCTTTTATCAAGGAAACAACTTCTTCTAAAAATTTATTTTTATGTTCTTTCCCCCACTCGTTATTAATTAGTTGGATTTCTTTTATTATTTCTTTGCTAGTCATTTCTTTCATTTTTTGACCAGAAATCCATAACAACTTTTTTTCATCAAATACAGCAGATTTTTTTTGAACTTGTTTAAAATCAAATAACTTTATTAAATCTTCTGTGCTAAAAATTTCTTCATTAGAGTCTGGATTCCATCCTAATAAAGACAAATAGTTTAAAATTGAGTCTGAGGTAAAACCTTTATCTTTATATTCNTGAACATTTGTTGCNGCGTGCCTTTTACTTAATCTTTTTTTGTCAGAACCTAAAATCATCGGAAGATGAGCAAAAATAGGTACATTTTTATTTAAAGAATTGTAAACGAGAATTTGTTTTGGGGTGTTAGCAATATGATCATCTCCTCTTATTACGTGAGAAATTTTCATTTCAATATCATCAATTGCTACAACAAAATTATAAGTTGGAGAGCCATCGGATCTTGCTATAATAAAATCATCTAAATCTTTATTGTCGACTTTTATCTGTCCATAAACTAAATCATCAAATATTGTAACGCCATCAGGAACTTTAAGTCTAACAGTAAAGGATTTTCCTTGTGATATCAATTCTTTTTGTTGCTCTTCCGTAAAGTCTCTATATGTTCTTGGCACTCTAAAAATTTTTTTATTTTTTTCAGCTTTATCTCTGAGTGAATCAAGCTCAGTTTTAGTTAAAAAACACCTATATGCATTTCCGGATTTAATCAGTTGTTCAATAACACTTTGATGCTTCGAATTATTTTGAGATTGATAAACTATTTCATCATTCCAATCTAAACCTAGCCAATCTAATGCATTCTTAATTTGATCGACGTATTCATCTTTAGAACGTTCTATATCTGTATCTTCAATTCTTAGTAAAAATTTACCATTATTTTGACGGGCAAAAAGCCAATTAAAAAGAGCTGTTCTAGCACCTCCAATATGAAGATATCCAGTAGGACTTGGAGCAAATCTAACAACAGGATTTTTCATTGCGGAGGCAAGAGGATTCGAACCTCTGAAGGGCTTGCACCCTTGCTGGTTTTCAAGACCAGTGCATTCAACCGCTCTGCCATGCCTCCAAAATCAATGTAAATTTATAAATTATCTAGAAAAATAAAAGAAATAACTATCATTGTTTTAAGCAGACTTGTTGTTAAAAAGAAATTATATTAATTTTTCATGCATTTAAATGAAATTCAAAAAGGAAAACATAATGAAAAAAATATTATTTACTTTTCTATTTAGTTCGATAGCTCTTTCTCAAGTTATGGAAAGCGAAGAACCTCTTTTAAAGCCATTAAAAGCTAAAAAAATTATGAGTAATGAAAGTATTACTTCAGATGATAGTGGAACAATTATATTTGACAACGAAAAAAGTAAAATTACATGGATTGGTGGACTTAAATACGGCTTATCTAACCATGATGGGAATATGAAAATGATGTCAGGAAATTTAATGATTTCTAAAGATATTAAGCTTTCAGGTAGCGTAGTTATNAANATGCAATCGATGACAAATAATGACTTACCAACTGGCGCTAAAGATAGACTTATTGGACATTTAAAAAGTGCTGATTTTTTTAATGTAAATGAATTTCCTACAGCATCTTTTTCTATAACTAATTCAGATATTATCCAAAGAATTTCTAATAATAAATATAAAATAAAAATCACTGGTGATTTATCCATAAAAGGTAAAACAAACAAGATTAGTTTTGACACCATTATTGACCTTGAAAATGACGTAAAAAAAGCTAATGGAAAATTAGTGTTCAATAGAACGGATTATGGAGTGCAATATAGAGCTGAGATGCATCTTGATGATCCTAATAGTTTCTGGAATCAATTACAAACATCTAGAGATGCAGTCAAAGATAAAGTTATCAGAGATGAAATAGAAATTGGCTTTGCTATAGAGTCATTACCAGGATTACTGGTAAAATAGTTAAGATAAAAAGCCTTTATACAATAAATATGGGATAATGATATACAAGGTCACATCCCTTATTAAATAGTAAATAAAAATAGCAAGACCAAGTTTCCAACCATATTTTTTAAACATATTCTTTATGGCTATTTTTACGCCTGACTTTTTGGCATCTGATCTTAGTTCATCTAAAGCTTTAAGCATGATTTAATTTAATTATTTTTATAAAAAATTGAATTTTTAAATGGTATTAATGATAAAATAATTGCGTGTACATAATAATCAGTTCTATTTATTAAATCATTAGTAAAAATACCAACTGCACCATTCTTTTGTTTTGAGTTATTTCTCTTGAAAATTTTATCATCAGCATCACCAAGCTCTAAACCTTGATCGAGAAGCTCTCCAATAACATTTGGTAATTCAAAAGTAGCTGTTTTTGCCTTTCCTTCAATACTATTATTTTGAATTACAATCCATGCAAAAACTTCATAGGCCTTATCTCTTTTTTCAACTCCACCTTCGATTGATACAAAATAATCAGCCTCAATCTCATTAAGACTACTTAATCTATTTCTTGCTCCAGTTAAAGTTTCCAAATCGCTCTTTGGTTGAGCTGAAACATTAGAATCTGAAGAAACACCTTCAAAATTAAATTCATCTTCAAAAACTAAACTAAATGCTTTTTTTGTAGCATTAATCTTAACAGGATTTGTTGACGCTATAATTACCTTTTTCATTTGAAAAAATGTTAAAATATGCTATTAAATAACATTTTAGGAGTTCTAAATAATACCAAGTACCATTTAATAAAGGGAATTGAGCCTAAAGTTGAATTCAAAACTACTCTGCTCTTTTTTAATTCCTTTAAACTTTCTGGTTCATTGCTTTGCTTTATTTTTTGATTTTCAAGAATAGGCACTAAAACATGACCAGCTATAAAAGGTATCATATTTACAGGATTGTTTGTTTCGTTTGACTCCATAATCATAGTACCAACAATTCCTAGAAATGAATAAGATGCTTGCTTTAAAAGAACATCATTTCCTAAGTCTTCAAGCATTCTATTAATTTGCTTGGTTTGTTCTTTCATTTGTTCAGATAAAATTCCTTCAACAGCTTTATCATGATCTTCCATGATATTACCTGTTGATTCTTGAGAAAAAACTATATTAATAATTAAAATTGTTATTATGAATTTCTTCATATCATATATTTTAGTTGCTTTCAATTAAATCTTCAATGTTAAAAATTCATTCCAATTTGTTGTATAGCTTGGAGAAAGTTTTTCTCTTTTTATTGACCAAGATTCATTTTGTCCTTGCACAGCATATCTAATGGTATCAGATCCAAAAATCTGATTAATTTGATCAATTGACTTACTGATTTTTTCATCTTTTTCTCTTCTGCTATAAAATAACGATTGCTGAACTTCATTAGCCTGAATCAAATCAGTTAAGATAACTCCACATTTTTTGTATTCATATCCACTTCTATAGATTTTATAAAGACCTTCTAACGCTGCATTTATGATACCACTGGTATCATTAAGAGCAATAGGTAACTGAACATTGATATACCTACGATATTGGGGCAAATCAGCACGAAAACGATTGGTGCACAGGTATACTCCTATTGAGTTTACAAAACTGTTCTGTGAGCGTAATTTTTCAGCAGACCTTGAAGCATGTGATGATACGGCATTCCTTAATGTATTTAAATCCGAAATCATCCTTGAAAATGATCGGGAAGTTGAAATACTTTTTTTAGTAGCATTTTCGTATTCTAGTTCAATCTTTTTAATTCCATTTAATTCATCAACGGTATGTCTACTGATTACTGTCATGTGCTTTTGAATCCATTCAGGATTCGCTCTTTTCAAGTCATAGGCGTTATAAATACCATTAATCTTAAGAAATCGCTGTTTCCTTCTTCCTATACCCCAAATATCCCCTACCTTAACTCTTGTAAGAAGTTTTTGAATATTATCATTATCAATCAAACAGACGTTGTCTTTGCCAACATTTCGTTTGGATAAATGGTTAGCTACCTTAGCTAAAGTTTTGGTTTTTCCAATTCCTACAGAAACTGGAATGCCAGTCCATTGGTAAATCTTATTTTTAAGATCAGTAGCATACTTAATAGGATCTTTATATCGAGGATTTACGTTAACAAATGCTTCATCAATAGAATAAACCTCCATATCCGCATTTCCTGAGCGAATAATGCTCATAATTCGATTTGATATATCACCATATAAAGCAAAATTAGATGAAAAAATCTGTATATCATGTATTTCTACTAGATGTCTAATTTTGAAGACAGGAATACCCATTGGTATGCCTAAATCTTTAACTTCTTGTGAACGTGCAATTACACATCCATCGTTATTAGATAAGACTACAACAGGTTTGTTATTAAGCTTTGGGTTAAAAACTCTTTCGCAAGAAGCATAAAAATTATTACAATCAACTATTGCAACATAATTATCTTGTTTTGTGGATAACATATGTCACAACTCCCCAAACAGAGAAATCCATCTCTTCAGTTATTTCTATTTTCTTATAATTTTTGTTTGCAGCTACCATAAATAGCTTAGTCTTTGTTTTCTGAATTGTCTTAACAGTAAACTCACCATTTAATACTCCAATAATGATGTCATTATTTTTAGGAGTCTTTGATCTATCCACTACCAATAAATCTCCATCATCAATTCCTTCATCTTGCATAGAATTACCTGTAACTCTTATGTAAAAAGTAGCAGCGCTATTATCTACTAAATACTCATTTAAATCTATTGGTAAATCTAAATAATCATCTGCNGGTGAAGGAAAACCTGCAGAAACCATAGTATCAATAAAAGGGACTTCTTTTTTTGATTCTTTCGAAACGGTAAAAAATTCAAGATTATCTGTTGTTTTAATTTTTTTGATGGAATTCATTATAAAATATTACAACAAACAATCAATATAGTCAGTAGCAAAAGTCAAGAAAACCAACTTAATTTTCCAAAATGATTTTTTGGAGTTATTTGGTTGTTTTCAACGTGCCATTTTAAACCGCTTAAAACAGAATTAAGGTAGGATTTAAGTTGAGGCTTAACAAATAACTGAAAAGGTAAAAATTGAAATACTTTATTTCCTTGATTTATCATCCAAGGGTGAACTTCAATAGATAATGCAGACTTATTTTCAGATACATTTTCAATTACCCAGGAAACATGAGATTGTCTGCCATTTTTTCTTCCAATATTTAATTCATAGCCTTTTTTTTCATTCCAAGATGTGAATTTTCTTTCTAATACAACACCATTTAAATACTCTAACCTATCATGATGGCTATTTTCTTCCCAGGATAAAACTTCATTTTTTTTACAAAATGGGTGGTACAAATCAAGATTAGATTCTTTTGAGATAATATTCCAAATTATACTAGAAGAAACATTGAACTCTTGTNTACATTTTATAGAAAAGTTATAATTTTTCATTCTCAAAATTAGAATTTTAATTGTAATAATTCATTTGAAATAATATCATGAACGCTAAATTCTTGTAATTCAAGCCCTTCTTTTCTTAACCATTTTAAAAATCTTTCAACAACATCANTATCCATGATGCCCCAATCTAATTCTGTTCCAAAATATTTTGCTGATATTTCTAATGACTTTTTTAAATCTATAACTTCATTTTCAGGCAAAAATTCCTCAAAGATATCNATTGCTTCTTTTTGGTTATTTTTAGCATAAATGAAGCCTTTTTTGGTTGCTTTTAAAAATTTTGAATACTCTTTTTTTTGTAATTCAAATTTTGATCTGGGCATAGCAATAATTGGTGAGTAAGAATATGGAATTTTATAGTCAGACATTTTAAATAAGTTCAAATTAATTCCTGCATCTGCAGCTTGAATTCCTTCCCAGTTTATAAAAATCCAAGTGGAATCATATTTATTAGAAACAATTGTATTCCAAATTCCTAACTTGCTTGGATAAGCAACTTTAATTTCTCCTTTTCCACCATCATTAATTATCATTTTTTGTATAATTTTATCNTCATACTTTGCATTATATGATGCGTATGACATATTATCTAATAGTTTTGGAGAATCAATTTTTAAATCTCTTTTTACTGCAATAGCACTAAGATCTTCCTTGTAAATTGCTGCAATTCCAATCATGTCAAACTTCTCTTTTTTTGTTTTGTAACTCAAAATACTTTCTGTTGGACATAATGCTAAGTCAGCTTTACCCAATTCAATTTTTTTTGCGGGAGTCAATGTATAATTATCATCTCTTGGATCAATAATATTGACGTCTAAATCATATTCATTAAAATATCCAAGTTCTTTTGCGATAAAGAACCCAATATGATTTGTATTTGGAGTCCAATCTAGTGCTAAATTAATTTTCATATTTTCATCTCAAAACATTCTACATCAATGTCAGCTATTGGAATTGTTCCTTTTTTTGATTGTACAATTGAGAAACCTTCACTCTTGTAAAGTTTTATAGCTTTTAGATTTCTATTTAAAACAAGTACTGACGTAGGTTTTTCAGCTTTATTCATTACAAATTTTAATAACTTTCTTCCATAACCTTTTTTTTGATAATTGGGATGAACATATAGCCATGTAATTTTTGAATGGTTGAATGCTACAAAACCAACTACTTTTTCACTGACAATTCCCACATAAATTTTATCATTTAACAATGATTCAGTTTTATAACATTTTTCAAGAGGAACAAAAGCCTTCTTTGGCGCGGATCCATCTAATTCTCCAGGCCTTGATGCATCGTGAACTTCACAAATTGAGTTCCAATGCTTGTCTATTGAAAAATTTTTAATGTTCATTATTTTTAAATTTTGCGGAGAGGACAGGATTCGAACCTGCGTGAACTTGCGTTCTACACGCTTTCCAAGCGTGCGCCTTAAGCCACTCGGCCACCTCTCCAAAAATTACTTGTCGGAGGAATCATCAGCTTTTTCAGCTGATTCTTCTTCAGTTGCCGGCTCAGCTTCTTCTTTTGCTTCTTCAGCAGGAGCTTCTTCTTTTACTTCTTCGGCAGGAGCTTCCTCCACCGGTACTTCTTCAGCTGGTGCTTCTTCTTTTGCTTCTTTAGCAGGAGCTTCTTCTTTTACTTCTTCGGCAGGAGCTTTCTCCGCCGGCACTTCTTCAGCTTGTGCTTCTTCTTTTGCTT
>JGI24820J26691_1000295_pt1 | contig 14590 bp, 14 predicted proteins | sample METZYME_5_50m_FD_26691 | JGI IMG/M metagenome (IMG submission 26691) | reverse complement strand
ATTATCGCATTTGATAAACATATCAAAAGACTTTCAAATAGCTGTAGTTCTCTAAATATTGATGCAGACATAGAAAAGTCTGCGAATGAAATACTTCATTTAATTTCATCAAGCAATCTTAAAAACGGATATGTTTACTATCAAATATCTCGGGGAGTTGATTCCCTCAGATCTCATATTCATAACAATGATCTTAAAGAAGAGTCTTTTGGCTATGTTGTAAGTCATTCCTTTGAATCTAAGGATCTTAAGGTTGCAATCTGTGAGGACATTAGATGGCAAAGATGTGATATTAAATCAACTTCTTTATTAGGTAATGTAATGAGTATGAATGATGCAAAAAATCATCATTGCGACGAAGTCATAATGCATAAGAATAATGAAATAACTGAGGGTGGAGCTTCAAATGTATTCTTTGTTTTGAATAACATAATTTGTACACCATCACTATCCACAAATATTCTACCCGGAATAACTAGAGAATTATTAATAACAGAAATAAAGAAAAATGGAATTTCTGTTGAAGAGGGAACATATTCCGTTGAAAATCTTTTAGAAGCTGAGTCAGTTTGGCTAACTAGCTCCACAAAAGGACTTGCTCAAGTAAGCGAGATAATAAATCAAAAGACACGAATTAAGAAAAATAATAAAATTTTTAATCAATGCAAGAGTATTTTTGATAGAGCTTTTTTAAGCAGCTGTTAATTCAATTACGACGTTGTCTAAATCTTGCCAAAATTGATCTTTTGTTTTTCCAGCAAGACCTTTAGAAGCTAGATCCAATTCATAAACTTTCTTTTGTAGAGGAATAATTTTCTTCATAGAATTTACTTTTATAAAATTTTTATAAGATGGAATTTTACTGCTCCAGATTCCAGCATTTTCAAGTCCTTTCCTGATATCAGGGTTCTGCATTGCTATAACAGATGTATTTACTACTTTTCCTATGATCCATACCAGAAGTTGAGCATAATGATCATCATTTCTATGGATTGATTTAAGAATTCGCAACGCACCAGACGTATTGAATTCAATTATTTTGTCTTCAAGATCGTACGGGGAAAACTCTCCACCATCCAATACAAGATTTGTTTTAATTTGCTCATTTTCTTTATATGTAAGTTTTAAAAGATTAACCTCATTTTGTTGTGCAACAAGATTACCCTGAAAGAGATCTGATATGATTTCCACATACTTTTTTATGTCATTGTTTGATACGAAACTTAACTGATTCTTTAACCATATTTTTTCTTCAAATGACTTAAGTTTATTACACTCGACAATCATAGCTGACCTATCTATTTTTTTTACCCACGCAGCATTTTGAGTAACTTTTTTAATAGCAGATCTAATTATAATAATTAAATCTTCTGATTTGCTTAGATCAAAAATATCAATAATTTCTTTTGGGACTTTTCCACCTTCATGAATAATCTCAATTATTAATTTGCTTCCAAAAAGTGAGCCCCCAGCATTTTCTAATAAAATTTTATTTATATTTGGAAAGTCTTTTTTTGTAATGATTTTTTTTTCGTCAAAACCATTTTTTTTGAAAAAATCATTAATTAAGTCTTTGGCATAATTTTGAAGAACTATTTCTTCGCCATATATAAAGAAAACCTTGGGCGATTTATCAATGTATTTTTTTAAAGAAAGAGAATCACATTTCAATTAAATTTACCTCAAAAATTAATTGATTCACAAAATCATCATATATTTCGTTTTTTATGAAATCCAACATTTCGTCCTCAGCAAGTATATTTAACTCGTTTGAGCTATATCTTTTCATTGTCATTAATTTTCTATTAATAATTTTATTATTTATCGAGATAGAAATTGAGACTGAAGACTTTACTTCCACCTCTAAAGATCTAAGAGCTTTGCCAGAAAAAACATCATAGTTAGATATCATAAAATTTGAAATCCTAATTACATTTGACTTTGTTTTTTGGTTTTCATTTTTGCTGGATGAAACAGCACTAAACTTATTTTGTAGTTTATTTGGAATATCGTCAGAGAATACAAATTGAAAATTTTCATTATTTAAATTTTCGTATGTAACCAAACTATAGCTACATCCCAATGTTAAAAATAATAATATTGGCAACACAGCAAATTTATTTAAAATTTTATTTGAAAGAATCATATTACAAAGTTTAAAAGTTTATCTTTAACATATATGGATTTCTTAATTTGAGAATCGCCAATATGAGTCTTTACATTTTCAATTTGTAACGCAATTTCCTCAATTTCTTTTTCAGTTAGATCTTTATTTAATAAAATCTTACCTCTTACTTTTCCATTCACTTGGACTATAAGTTCAAATTCTTCAGCATCAAGAAGGTCTTCATTATATTCTGGCCACCAAATTTCAATATTCTCATTGTCATATTGATATTCTCTCCATAAATGCTCGCAAATATGAGGGGCTATTGGAGATAGCATTTTTAAGATAAAGATTATTGCTTCGTTCAAACAAAATTTGTTGGAGTCACTAGCGGCGTCATCTTTATAATCATCAGGTATAAAATTCAGTAGTTCCATTATTGCCGCAATAGCAGTATTAAAAGCAAATCTTATTTCATAATCATTTTGTACTTTTTTTAGTGTTGCATGAGTTTTTCTTCTCAACTCAATATCATTCTTATCAAACTCTAGATTATTAATATCAAATGACTCAAACTTTCTTCCAGAAACAAGCGCCCATACTTTTTTTAAAAACCTAGAAGCTCCCTCAACTGATGACTCACTCCATTCTAAACTTTGCTCTGGTGGGGATGTAAACATCATATATAGTCTTACAGTATCAGCTCCATATTTATCGATGTAAGCTTGGGGATCTACAGTATTACCTTTTGATTTTGACATTTTAGCCCCATCTTTTAAGACCATGCCCTGTGTAAGCAGTCTTTTAAAAGGTTCGTCTCCGTCTACCATTCCTATGTCACGTAATGCTTTATGAAAAAACCTTGAATACAGAAGATGTAATATTGCGTGCTCAATTCCGCCAATATATAAATCTACAGGTAACCAATATTTAGTATTATTATCAAAAATTTCTTTATCGTTTTCTGATGATGTAAATCTTGCGTGATACCAAGACGAATCCATAAAAGTATCAAATGTATCGCTCTCTCTTAAAACATCTTTATCAAGCTCAATGAAATCTGGAATTTGTGAAAGCGGCTTAGGAGATGAACCTTCTGATAATTCAGGAAGAACTACAGGAAGATCTTTTTCTTGAACCATTTCTGGCTCTCCATTTTTATAAATAACAGGAATTGGACAGCCCCAGTATCTTTGCCTACTAACTCCCCAATCTCTGAGTCTAAACTGAGTAAGTTCTGACCCTTTACCAACTTTTGTTAAGTGCTTTATGATTTTACTAGAAGCCTCTTCAGAACTCATGCCATTAAAATCATCTGAATTTACCAGTCTTCCTTTTTCAAGAATTGGTAATTCTGTTTCATCTTCCAATTGAATTACTTGTTTAATGTCTAAATTATATTTCGTAGCAAATTCATAATCTCTACTATCATGACCTGGCACGCCCATTACAACTCCTGTGCCATATTCGAGCAGTACAAAATTTCCAATCCATACCGGTAGCCTTTCTTCAGTTATTGGATGAATGACTCTTATGCCAGTATCTATTCCGAGCTTTTCTGCTGTAGCCATGTCTGCTTCAGCAGCTTTAGATTCTTTGCATAAATTAAGAAAATCCATAACTTTAACGTTATTTTTTGCAATTTCAATCGACAATGGATGGTTGGGCGACAAAGCAAGAAATGAAACACCAAATATAGTATCTGGCCTGGTTGAAAAAGTTTTAAGCTTCTTATCAGAGTCCTCTAATTGATATATTATCTCTGCGCCAAAAGACTTTCCAATCCAGTTTTTCTGCATAAGTTTTACGTTCTCTGGCCAATCTAAGCTCTCAAGAGATTCAAGCAATTCCTCAGCATAGTTTGTTATCTTAATGAACCATTGATCGATTTCTTTCAATTCAACTTGAGCACCAGATCGCCATCCTTTTCCATCAATTACTTGCTCATTTGCTAAAACAGTTTTATCAACAGGATCCCAATTTACTAGAGATTTTTTTCTATAAACCAAACCAGCATCATGAAATTTTTTAAATATTAATTGTTCCCATTTATAGTAGCTTGGATCACATGTTCTTAATTCTTTTGACCAGTCATAGCTTAACCCTAATGACTTGAGCTGATTTTTCATATTTTTAATATTTTGATTTGTCCAATCTTTGGGATTTACTTTATTTTGAATTGCAGCATTTTCAGCTGGAAGTCCAAAAGCATCCCATCCCATTGGTTGGAAAACATTATAGTTCTGCATTCTTTTGTAACGAGATATAACATCTCCAATTGTATAATTTCTGACATGACCCATATGAAGTTTCCCAGATGGATATGGAAACATTGACAAACAATAAAATTTTTCTCTTTGGTCAATTTTTGATTCATAAACTTTATTTGATTCCCAATGATCTTGAATGTTTTTTTCTAATAATTTCGGATTATATTTCTCAGTCATTTTTTATTTTAAGAATTCATTTTCAAGATAATTTATTGTATGTTTATTTTCTTTAAATATCTCATCATCTAGAATATTCTGATGAAGCTTTTGATTTGTTGTAATGCCTTCAACAAAAAATTCGTCTAAAGCGCTTTTCATTCTTTTAATAGCTGATTTTCTTGTATTGGCTTGAGTTATAATTTTTGCAAGAAGCGAATCATAAAACGGAGGTACCTTATAACCACTATATATATGTGAATCATACCGTATACCAAAACCACCAGCAGTATGCATTTTTGTTATCTCCCCTGGACATGGCTGAAAATTAATTGGATCTTCTGCATTTATTCTGCATTCTATTGCATGCCCATTAAAGTAAATTTCATCTTGATTAAGGTTAATACCAAGCCCAAGAGCAATTCTAAATTGTGCTTTCACGATATCAAAACCAGTTATCATTTCTGTAACAGGATGTTCAACTTGAATTCTTGTATTCATCTCAATGAAATAGAAATTATTTTTTTCATATAAAAATTCAAGAGTTCCAACCCCTTCGTAATTTATTTCCTTACAAAGATTAACTGATGAATTTAAAATTTTATGAAGACTTTCCTGATCTACATTTGAAGCTGGAGCTTCTTCAATGATTTTTTGATGCCTTCTTTGCATGCTGCAGTCTCTGGTACCCAGATGGATAGCATTTCCTTTTCCATCTCCAACAACTTGTATTTCAATATGCCTTGGATTTTCAATAAATTTTTCAATGTATATTTGATCATTTCCAAATGAATTAGCAGCTTCTTGCATTGTAATTTCAATCATATTTATGAGACTCTCTTCTGAGTGAACTATTCTCATGCCTCTCCCACCACCTCCAGCTGTAGCTTTTAAAATTACTGGATAACCAATACTTTGAACAATGTCTTTTACTTCATCTTCATCATTTGGTAGCTCTCCTGAATAACCGGGTACCGTAGGAATATCAAATGTTGAAACAAAATTTTTGGCCGTAATTTTATCCCCCATCTTTCGTATTGTTTCTGACTCAGGTCCAATAAATTTAAATCCACTCTCATTACACTGATGAGCAAAGTCTGGATTCTCAGCCAAGAAACCATAGCCTGGGTATATTGCATCCACTTCTGTCAGTTCAGCTGCAGAAAGTATTGAAGGTATATTTAAATAGCTATTAATAGGTGCAGCAGGTCCTATACATACTGTTTCATCTGAAAATTTTAAATGTTTAAGGTCTTTATCAACCTCGGAGTAAACGCTTACCGTTTTAATTCCTAATTCTCTGCATGCTCTAAGAGCACGAAGCGCAATTTCTCCTCTATTGGCAATTAAAATTTTATGAGACATTTATTCAATAGCGATAATAGTTTGACCAAACTCAACAGGCTGACCGTCCTCAACTTCAATAGCAGAGACCTTTCCATCAAAATCAGATTTAATTTCATTCATCATTTTCATCGCTTCAATAATGCAAAGAACATCTCCCTTATTAACGTTATCACCAACTTTTACAAATGGTTCTTTTTCAGGACTTGGCTTTCTATAAAAAGTTCCCACAATTGGAGCAGTGACAAGATTTCCTTTTATATCAGTTGATTCTTGATTTAGAGTTATTGCACTATCTACTTTTTCAATATTATTTTGGTTGACTGAACCACTTACAATACTAGTGTCCCTGCTCGATTTTGAAATTCTTACTGACTCTTCACCTTGACTCACTTCAATCTCATTTAAATTTGATTCTTCTAACATCTCTATTAAAGTTTTAATTTTTCTTATGTCCATATTTTTACCTATTTATTTTCAATTGCATCCTCAAGAGCTATAACATATCCGTTAGTTCCATTTCCACTGATCACTTTTTTTGAAATGTCCGAAAAGAAAGATTTCTTTCGAAAATCTTCTCTTGAGTCTATATCTGAGATATGTACTTCATAGAATGGAATTTTGACTGCCAATAATGCATCTCTTAATGCAATACTAGTATGTGTATAGCCAGCTGGATTAAAAATTATAATATCAACATTTTCATTAAAAGCTTCATGAATACGATTTATAAGCTCGTGTTCCGCATTGCTTTGAAAGAAATTTATTTTAACATCTGATTTATCTGCAATATTTCTTAAATTATTCTCAATATCATTAAGNGATTCTGATCCATAGACATNTTCTTCTCTAATACCAAGAAGATTGAGATTAGGTCCATTTAGTACTAATACCTTCATTTAACAGATTTTAACAGAAAATAGCATTATTTATAAGAATTTAGAGTAGATATCTTTGTATCGGGTAACAAACACCCACCTCAGCACAACCTTGATATAAAATTTCATATTCAGTGCTATTACTTTTTGCAGTAACTGAAATTTTGAGTATATTTTTGAAAATATCAGTTTTTCCAAAAAACTCATCCTCAATTTCATTTTTTGATCCTATTAAAAGTTTATGCTCAAGAGGATTTTCATTTTGTTTTATTTTTATCGAATCAGCATACAAGTAATATTTTTCTTTAATATCCCATTTTATTATTATTTCATTACCATCATTCATAACATTAATCTTGAATGCTTCATCAGCTGGAAGTATTTTATTTTCTTGTAAAAATCCATTATCATCGCCAGCAAAACTTAGGGATGAAAAAAAAAATAGAGTATAAATATATATCAGTCTTTTCATTTAAGACTAGGATAAACTTCAGAAAATATAAAGTGAAGCATTTGATCAATTATAATTAACTAATGTTTTCAAATTTATTAATCAATTTATATTTTTTTTATCCCTGCATGGATGGTTAAAATTTTTTTATTTTTTAATCGTGACATCAAGAGAAATTATATTTTGGATCCACAAGCTCAGCTTTTGATTTCTCTTTTCCCAAAATATGATGTGAAAGAAATTAAAAAACAAGACTTAAATGTTTTTAGAGAATCAATTGAACAAACAAGAAGAAAAGTTAGTGTTTCAAAAAAACCTTTGAAAAAAATCATAAAGAAAGATCATTTTATCGGAGATGAAAAATCTCTAATGATAAGAGAATACGAACCATATAAAACTGATAATGAAAATGTAATTTTATATTTTCATGGAGGTGGTTACGTTTTAAATTCAGTTGAAACACATGATGATACTGTTTCTTATTTTTCAGAAAAATTAAGAACAAAAATTTTTTCTCTGGAATATAGGCTTGCTCCAGAAAATAAATTCCCAGATGCTTTAGAAGATTCTTTAAGTGCGATTAGATGGCTGGAATCTCAAAATATACCTCTACAAAATATTAGTCTATGTGGTGATAGTGCAGGCGGTCATTTGGCTGCATCTGTTGCTCATTATTTTTCAGAAAAAGATATTAAAATTCATAGTCAATTTTTAATTTATCCAATGTGCGATCCTGGATGCAATAGTGATTCTCAAAAATTGTTCAGTGAAGGTTATTTCTTAACTAACGAAGCTATGAGGTGGTTTTGGGATTGCTTGATATCTAGTGAAAGCGACAATGAAAATCATAAATATAATCTGCTTAAGGTTAATAAAAAAATAACCGTAAATCATACATTTATAGTTACTGCAGGATTTGATCCTTTGCATGATGAAGCTGAAAACTATGCATCAATTCTCCATAATTTGGGTAATAGTGTGAAACAATTACACTATCCTTCTTTGTTTCATGGATTTGCATCAATTACGAAGCTTAAAAAAGCAAATGATGCTGTAAATGATATGCTTAGAGAGTACAAAAAAATATTATGAAAAATATAGTAGAAGTTAAGAATCTCACAATTGATTTCAAAGTTAGAGACGGAGTTTTTCGTGCCGTAGATAATATAAGTTTTAATATCCAGAATAATAAGACGCTAGCCCTAGTTGGAGAATCTGGATCTGGGAAATCCGTAACAGCAATGTCAATTATGCAACTTTTACCATCACCTCAAGCGTGCTATGAGAAATCATCCTCAATTACTTTTAATAATAAAGAAATTATTGGAGCATCAAAAAAAGAATTGTTATCAATTCGTGGCAATATTATTTCAATGGTTTTTCAAGAGCCAATGACATCTTTGAATCCTTATCACAGAGTTGGCGATCAAATTACTGAATCAGTATTACTTCACACAAGCAAATCAAAAAACGAAGCATATGATGAAGCAATAGAATTGATGAAGCTAGTTGAGATTGATGATGTTACTAGACGATTTAAATCTTATCCTCATGAACTTTCTGGTGGTCAAAGACAAAGAATAATGATCGCAATGGCTTTAGTAAATAAACCACAACTACTAATAGCTGATGAACCAACCACCGCATTAGACGTAACGATACAAGCTCAAATTTTGGATTTAATGTCAAAACTTAAAAAAGAATTAGGCATGTCAATTTTATTTATAACGCATGATCTTGGATTGGTTAGAGAATTTTCAGATCAAGTGTGTGTGATGCAAAATGGTGAAATTGTTGAAAAAGGAGATACTGATAATGTCTTCGATAATCCAAATCATCCATACACGCAAAAACTTCTCAGTGCAGAGCCAAAACCAAAAACNGAAATAAACAATGAAAAAAGTCCGTTAATTGAAATACAAAAACTAGATGTNTTTTATGAAATGCCCTCAATAAATTTTTTAAACAAGAAAAGATTTCATGCCGTTAAAGATATTTCTTTAGATATATACAAAAATACAACAATTGGCNTAGTTGGGGAATCTGGATCAGGAAAATCTACTTTGGGCAAAGCAATTGCAAATCTATTAAAATTTGAGGGAAAAGTCTTTTTTAATGGTAAAAATATATCAAAATCGCCTAAAGAGATTAAAAAGCATATTCAAATAGTGTTTCAAGATCCATATGGGTCATTATCTCCTCGGATGACTGTTGGTGAAATTGTAGGAGAGGGATTAGGTGTCCATTTTAAACTTACAAAACAAGAATCTGAATCAAAAATCGACAAAGTGCTTACAGATGTAGGGATAGAACTAAGCTCTAAAAATAAATATCCTCACGAGTTTTCTGGTGGCCAAAGACAAAGGATCGCAATAGCTAGATCTCTAATAATGAATCCAGCCTTTATGATATTAGATGAACCAACATCAGCCCTTGATAGATCAATACAAATTCAAGTGATTAATTTACTTAAAGATATTCAAAATGAATATGGGCTAACTTACTTGTTTATTAGTCATGATTTAAAAGTTATCAGGTCTATGTCAGATTATATTTTTGTAATGAAAGATGGGAAAATCGTAGAATCTGGCAAATCCAACGACGTTTTTGAGTATCCAAAAGAAAAATATACTAAAAAATTACTCGCAGCTGCGTTAAGATACGCATCCGATTAATAATACATGTAAAAAATGAGTTCTAGAAAATATTCAAAAGAACTAGTTGATGGCCCTAATCAAGCCGCATCTAGATCAATGCTAAGAGGTGTTGGCTTCACTACTGAAGACTTCTCAAAACCTTTCGTTGGCATTGCTTCAACTGGTGCAAAAGTTACTCCTTGTAACATGCACTTGAATAAGTTATCAGAAATTGTTGAAGATTCTGTAAATAATTCAGGAGGAAAAGGCGTTCTTTTTAACACTATTACAGTTTCTGATGGTATTTCGATGGGAACTCAAGGAATGAAATACTCTCTTGTCTCTAGAGAAGTAATTGCAGATTCAATTGAAACTGTTGTAGGTTGTCTTGGATATGATGGTTTAATTGCAGTTGGCGGATGTGATAAAAATATGCCAGGCTGCCTTATAGGCATAGCAAGATTAAATAGACCAGCAATTTTCATATATGGGGGCTCAATAAAACCTAGTAGCGAGAACACTGATTATGTGACAGTATCTGAGAAAGTCGGCGAATTTTCTAAAGGAAAGATTGATGAAGATGAGCTGATACACTATGAAAAAATTTCTGTTGAAGGCCCTGGATCATGTGGTGGAATGTACACCGCTAATACTATGGCGTCCGCAATTGAAGCTCTTGGGATGAGTCTTCCTGGCAGCAGCAGCCAAGATGCCGTTTCAGAATCAAAGAAAGTAGACTGTATTTCTTCAGGTGAAGCGATAATGAAACTTTTAGACAAAGATATTAAACCCTCAGACATTATGACAAGGGAAGCTTTTGAAAATGCTATTACTGTAGTTATATCTTTGGGAGGCTCTACCAATGCTGTATTACACCTACTGGCCATCGCTCATTCTATCGGTATAGATCTTGAGTTGGATGATTTTACAAGAATAGGAAAAATGACACCTGTTCTCGCTGATTTAAAACCTTTTGGAAACACTATACATCAGAACTAAATGCTAGCGGAGGTATTCAGCCATTGATGAAAGCTCTACTAGATAAAGGTATGCTCCACGGAGATTGTTTGACAGTCACCGGAGAGACACTAGAACAGAATCTTAAAAATGTTCAACCTTATGACAATAATGAGATTATTAGGAGCTTTGAGGAGCCTATTAAGAAAGATAGCCATTTAAGAATATTGTATGGAAATCTTGCTGAAGATGGGGCTGTTGCAAAAATTACTGGCAAAGAAGGAACATCTTTTGAAGGCAAAGCAAGAGTTTTTAATTCTGAAGAAGATGGAGTAAAAGCAATCCTCTCTAATTTAATTAATGAGGGAGACGTAATTGTTATTAGATACGAGGGACCTAAAGGTGGGCCAGGAATGCGTGAAATGCTAAAACCAACTTCTGCAATTATGGGACTTGGTCTTGGCGATAAAGTTGGATTTATTACTGATGGCAGATTCTCAGGAGGNACGCATGGATTTGTGGTTGGNCATATTTCTCCAGAAGCGGCTGATGGTGGCAATATTGCTCTNATTGAAGAAGGAGATATCATTTTNATAGANGCTGAAAATGATAAGTTAACATTGAAAGTTGAAGACGAGGTGCTTGCAACAAGAAGATCGAATTGGAAAAATCCTATTAAAACTCCTGATAAAGGTGTTCTTTCAAAGTATGCAAATAGTGTAAAATCTGCAAGCTTGGGCGCTATAACTGATTAATATGATTGATAGAAAATATCCTAATACACGTTTTAGAAGGCTTAGAAGAAATTCTAAATTAATAAACCTTGTTTCTGAAAATACGCTTAATTGCGATGATTTAATTCAGCCAATATTTATAAAAGAAAAATTTAACGGCTCTGAATCAATAGAGACAATGCCAGAAATTAAAAGGTTCAGCATTGATTCATCACTGAAAGAGATCGAAGACATTATTAAAAGTGGAGTTAATACTGTTGCAATATTTCCAGTAATTGATCCTGACAAGAAAGATGATCAAGGAAGTGAAGCTATAAAAAGTGATAATTTTATATCATCTACTATACGCAAAATTAAAGAAGAATTTCCTGACATTATCTTGATAGCTGATGTTGCGCTAGATCCATATACAACTCACGGTCACGACGGAATAATTAAGAACGACTATGTTGATAATGATGCAACAATTGAAGTGTTAGTTAAGCAATCTTTAGTTTTAGCAAATGCTGGCGCAGATATAATTGCTCCTTCAGATATGATGGATGGGAGAATTAAGTCAATTAGGTCTGCTTTAGAGAAAGCTGAGTTCAAAGATACAATACTGCTTTCATATGCAGCAAAATATAATTCAAAATTCTATGGTCCTTTCAGAGATGCTGTAGATTCGGCATCGAATCTAGGCAAATCTTCAAAAGAAACTTATCAGATGAATATTAATAACAGAAATGAAGCCATGCATGAAGTAGCAATGGATATTAGTGAAGGAGCTGATATTGTAATGGTTAAGCCAGCAATACCATATTTAGATGTAATTCAATCAATTAAACAAAAATTTATGATTCCGACATTTGCATATCAAGTTAGTGGAGAATATAGCATGATTAAACTAGCTGTAAATAATGGATGGCTTGATAAAGATGTTATGCTAGAATCGTTAATCAGCATTAAAAGATCCGGTGCTGATGCAATACTCACATATGCAGCCAAAGAAATTTCAAAGGAGATACTCAAAAGATGAGCAATGTAGTTGAATTAGAAAATAAAGAAGATTTTCAAGATGAGGTTATTAGTTCCGATAAACCAGTTTTGGTTGATTTTTGGGCTGAGTGGTGCGGCCCATGTAAACAACTAGCTCCTTTGGTTGAAGAGGTAGCTCAAGAATATAAAGATAATATTTTAGTATGCAAAATGGACGTAGATAGTAATAGAGAAATTGCTGCTCAGTTTGGAATTAGATCTATACCTACATTAATGATATTTATTAATGGTGAACCAGTTGGTACAGAGATTGGAGCTCTTACTAAACAACAATTAGATGAATTTGTGAGATCAAAGATATAAGATATTTTTAAATAAACTTTGAATCTTATTTAAAAAGAGTTATTATTTTCAGTTCCAGATTTTAAAAAACCTTCCAGTTTCAAAAATTCAAAATAAAAAACATTGGGGAAAAGTACATGAATCTTAGCGAAGTAAAAGATAAACCTATTAGCGAGCTTGTAGATATCGCGACTGAATTAGGCTTAGAAGATCTTGGCCGCCTAAAAAAACAAGAAATCATATTCCGAATATTTAAGAACAAAGCCTCTGAAGGAATTGATATATTTGGTGGAGGTGTGCTGGAAATTTTAAATGATGGTTTTGGTTTTTTGAGGTCGCCTCAAGGCTCATACTGCGCTGGTGAAGATGATATTTATGTATCACCAAGTCAGATTAGAAAATTTGGATTACGAAAAGGTGACTCTGTTGCAGGGAAAATTAGAACTCCAAAAGATAAAGAGAGATATTTTGCATTAATACAAGTTGATACTATTAATGGTGAGGANCCTGCAAAAACAAAGAATAAAATTNTATTTGANAACTTAACNCCTTTATTTCCAACAGAAAGATTAATGCTTGAACAGGGTAGTGGCTCAAATGAAGATTTATCATCGAGAATCATTGATTTGATTGCTCCAGTTGGGAAAGGACAAAGAGGATTAATTGTTTCTCCNCCAAAAGCTGGTAAAACTTTAATGCTTCAAAGCATTGCTCATTCAATCAAAAGTAATAATCCAGAAGTTGAGCTTATAGTATTGTTGATTGACGAAAGACCAGAAGAAGTAACAGATATGTCNAGAACTGTAAAAGGCGAAGTTGTTGCTAGTACTTTTGATGAACCNCCAACAAGACATGTTCAAGTAGCAAACATGGTTATTGAAAAAGCAAAAAGATTAGTTGAGCANAAAAAAGATGTTGTAATTCTNTTGGACTCCATTACAAGGCTTGGAAGAGCATATAATTCTGTTCAGCCGGCGTCAGGTAAAATCTTGAGTGGTGGTGTGGACTCAAATGCTCTTGAGAGACCTAAAAGATTTTTTGGTGCAGCTAGAAACTTAGAGGAGGGTGGAAGCTTAACAATTATAGCCACTGCTCTTGTAGAAACTGGTTCAAAAATGGATGAAGTGATTTTTGAAGAATTTAAAGGAACTGGAAACATGGAAATTCATTTAGAGAGAAAGATCGCTGAAAAAAGAATTTATCCTGCAATTAATGTAAGAAGATCTGGGACTAGAAGAGAAGATCTTTTAACCACTGATGATGAATTACAAAGAATGTGGATTCTCAGAAAAATTCTCGATGAAATGGAAGATGCTCAAGCTATTCAGTTTTTAATTGATAGAATTAAATCTCATAAGACAAATGATGAATTCTTTAGTTCTATGAAGAATGGAAATGGTAAAAAAACTAAGTAGTTTTCTTTATTTCATCATATAAATCTTCTGAAAAATAATTAATCGTTTTAGCCTCATAGCCTAGATTATTAATATATTCTTTTATTCTCTCAGAAATGCACATAAAGGATGTCGTATTATTAGCAATATATATATTCTCAAAAAATATTTCTGCAGCAAAAGTACTTGAAAAAATAACAACATCAGCTTTGATAAACTTTTTACGAATTTCTATATAATTCAAAAATTTCTTCCTTTTGTAACAAACAATATTTTCAGCATCAGCACCATATTTGATTATGTGATCATGCACTTCTTCTAACCCATCTAAACCTTTTACGAT
>JGI24820J26691_1000294_pt1 | contig 14664 bp, 13 predicted proteins | sample METZYME_5_50m_FD_26691 | JGI IMG/M metagenome (IMG submission 26691) | reverse complement strand
AAANNTTTATCTGGCATTTTTTTAATAATTTAAATAAACATGAAAAGGTTATTAATTTTATTGATTATTTCCATACCATTTTTTGCATGTTCACAGCAAAATGAAAGTCTAAAAGAAAAGTTTTCAGACTATTTTTTAATTGGTGCAACCATCAATCAACAGGATTATCAAATTATTGATAAAGATGATAGAGTGTTGAAAATTGTTTCTGAAGATTTTAATTCTGTAACACCCGAAAATTCAATGAAGTGGATGCATTCTCATCCCGAATATTCAAAGTTTACCTTTTCCAACGCACAGAAAATTGTAGATTTTGCAAAGGAAAATGATATGTATCTACTGGGTCACACATTAGTTTGGCACAATCAAGTCCCAGATTACCTTTCTGATATTCAAGACAGCATTAAATTTAACCGGCATTTAAAAAATCACATATTTCAATTGGTTACAAGGTTTAAAAATAAGGTTGATATGTGGGATGTTGTTAATGAGGCTTTAAATGATGATGGCTCCCTTCGTGAGACAATATTCCTAAAAATGATTGGTGAAAACTATATTGAGAAGGCGTTTCAATATGCGAATGAATCAGACCCTAATGTAGCATTAGCTTACAACGACTATAATTTATACAAGCCTAAAAAGAGGGCTGGTGCTATTAGAATAATTAACTCTTTAAAAGAAAAAGGAATCAGAATTGATGCTGTTGGAATTCAAGCTCACTGGGATCTTCACTTTCCTAGTATTAAAGAAATTGAAGAAACTATCATTGACTTAGCATCCACTGGTGTTGATGTAATGATAACTGAGCTCGATATAACTGTGATTCCCAACCCTTATGAGCTAGCAGGAATAGCTAGAGAGGAATTTAAAAAATTTGAAGGTGATAAAAAATGGGATCCATTTCAAGCAGGAATTCCTGACAAAATTCAAAATAAATTAACAAAAAGATATAAAGATATTTTTGAGCTATTTATAAAACATCATGACAAAATTAGTAGGGTAACTTTTTGGGGTACAACCGATAAATATACATGGAGAAATGACAATCCGATTAATAATAGAACAGATTACCCATTATTATTTGATCGAGACTATAAAAAGAAGCCGGCCTATTTTGAACTACTGGGTATTGATGTTTCAAAGACAAAATAATTTATGATAACACAGCCACTTTCTTTAAAGGAAAAAATCGGATATAGTCTTGGAGACTTGTCGGCTAATCTTGTATTTCAAACTTTAATCACATATTTAGCATATTTCTACACGGATATATATGGTTTAAATGCTGATGACGCAACTAAAATTATCTTCACAGTTGGAACTGTAGCCGCTTTTGCTTTTAATCCTATTGTTGGAGCATTAGCAGACAGAACAAACAGTAAATGGGGAAAGTTTAGACCATGGATATTATGGACAGCAATACCACTGGGCGTTACATCAGTTTTAGCATTCACGACGCCTGACTTTTCCTATAGTGGTAAAGTAATTTACGCAGTAGTGACCTACACATTACTGCTGCTGCTATATGCAGGGAGTAATCTTCCCTATTCAGCACTTAGCGGAGTAATTACGGGAGACATGAAAGAGAGAAATAGCATTTCAGCTTTTAGGTTTGTTGCTGTGATGTTTGCCCAATTCTTCGTTCAGGTGTTTATGCTTCCTATTATTAATTATGTTGGAGATGGAGACAAGGCACTTGGAATCGAAATAACCATGACTTGGCTAGCTGTAATAGGAACTGTTTTATTGCTTATTACATTTATTACAACCAAAGAAAGAATAGTTCCTAAGCCTGAGCAATCATCTAGCTTATCAGACGATTTGAGAGATTTAGTAAAAAATATCCCTTGGGTGATAATGCTGACGGTTACCATTTTACAATTTACTACCCTTGCTATGAAAGGAGGAGCATATGTCTATTATTTTGAGAACTATGTTTCAAAAAACTCTTTGAGTGATTTCATTTCTCCGATAATAGATTTTTTATCTGATATTGGTATAAATTTTTTTGGTAATGATCCTGTCTCTGCTGGCTTCGGATTGTTTAATGCAGGTGGAATCATATTTATGATAATTGGAATTGGTTTATCAAAAATGTTAGCCGATAGGTATGGCAAGAGAAATGTATTTGCAGTCTTTTTATTTATTTCAACACTATTCATTTTAGTCTTTTATATTCTCCCTCCGGATTCAATAAGTTTAATTTTTGGAGCTCAGATATTTCATGGTTTCTTTTATGGTATAACAATACCACTGCTATGGGCCATGATTGCTGATGTGGCAGATTATTCAGAGTGGAAAAATAATAGAAGAGCTACCGCGATAATTTTTTCAGCAATGATGGTAGGCTTGAAGCTTGGCTTAAGTATTGGAGGCGCATTAGTAGCATCTATATTAGGAACTTACGGATATGTGCCCAACAGTGCTGGTGAGCAAACTGAATCCGCAATTTTAGGTACTAAAATGCTTGTTAGTGTATTTCCATCAATACCATTTTTATTGGCAGCAGGATTATTATTTTTTTATATCATTGATAAGAATCTGGAAGACAAAATTGAACAAGATTTATTGAAAAGAAGGAATGACTAATTCAATTTATTATGCCTGAAGAAAGTATTGATCACATAGATTTTGATGACTTAAACAAAAGAGCAATTTCTGAACCAATTGTAACTCATCTTTATACGGCCGACCCTTCAGCACATGTATTTGACGACAAAATTTATATTTATCCATCTCACGATATTGACGCAGGTGATGCTTTTGATGATTTAGGCAGTCATTTTGCAATGGAAGATTATCATGTTTTTTCAATGGATAATATTGGCAGTCATGTCACTGACCACGGAATGGCTCTTCACGTCGATGATGTTAAATGGGCTGAAAGACAAATGTGGGCCCCAGATGCTAATGAAAAAGACGGAAAGTTTTATTTATTTTTTCCAGCAAAAGATTATAATGGAATTTTTAGAATTGGTGTTGCCATAAGCGATAAACCTTATGGACCATTTATACCCCAAGAAGAACCAATCAAAGGTAGTTATTCAATCGACCCTGCAGTTTTTAAAGATGATGATGGATCATATTATATGTACTTTGGTGGAATCTGGGGAGGACAATTACAAAGGTGGAGAACAGGGGTTTTTAATAGTAATCAGCCTGAAAGCCCTACAGCATTTCTACCTAATGACAATCAAGCTGCTTTAATGCCCTTAGTTGCCAAGATGTCAGATGATTTATTAGAGTTCTGTGAAAAACCAAAGGAAGTTCAAATATTGGATGAAGATGGAAATTTACTTTTAGCAGGAGACAATGATAGAAGATTTTTTGAAGCAGCTTGGCTTCATAAATATAACGGCAAATATTATTTTTCTTATTCAACCGGTGACACGCATTTCATATGCTATGCAATAGGTGATAATCCATACGGACCATTTATTTACAGAGGAAAAATTTTAAATCCGGTAGTTGGCTGGACCTCACATCATTCAATTTGTGAGTTTAAAGGAAAGTGGTATTTATTTTATCACGACTCCTCACTTTCAAAGGGAGTTACCCATCTAAGATCGGTCAAAATTGCTGAGATTAAATATGATAATGATGGTAATATTAAAACTCTAGAACCATACAAATCAAATTAAAATGTTTCTAGTTTTTTTCAGCATCATACAATGCTTTAAGTACGGAATAATAAGCTCCTTTTCTTGAATAATCTTTATTTACCATCCAAGCTTTTTGATCTTTTCTCCATCCCCCGTATGGGATATCATCTCTAAAACCCCAATCACTAATCAGTTTGACTCCAGCTTCTTTTGCTGTTCTCACAAGGTTGTAATATATTTTGTTTTGCTCTTCAAAAAATAAGTTCCAGTCTTCCTCAGATTTAATTACATCAGAAACTTTTTTATGATTTCCTCCTTTTCCCCAAAGATTCAAACCAACATCAAGCTCTGTTATATAAACTTCAACACCTAAATCAATAAATCGTAAGATATTTTTTCTCAAATTCTCATAATTGTAATTTATTCCTGCATTTAGATGACATTGAAAACCAACAGCATCAACCCTCACACCAGTATTTTTTAAATGCCTAATTAATTGATATATACCATCAGCTTTTTTACCACCAAAAGCTATATTAAAATCTCTGATTTCTAATTTCGCGTCTGTTAATTTTGAAGCAGTATCAAAAACTTTTCTTACAAAAATTGGATGTTTATCATTAATTTTTTGATTCCCTTCAAGCCCTGACATATCTTTTTCAAACCCCATATCCATCCACTTGCAGTCCTCTTTTTCATCTCCAGAAACTCTATATTTTCCAGATTTTCCCATTGCAAAAATTTCATTTATTACATTGAATACGTCTACTTTATTTTTATTATCATTTGAATTTAAAACTTCAGAGATAAACACTTCAATAATATATTCTAGTTCATCAGCAGAATAATTTGTTTTTGAAAACCAATTGGGAAAATATTTATTAGGAAAAATTAAACAATGATGCATTATATGAAACTCATTTTCCACCCCCCAGTTTACTAACTCATCGAAATATTTTGTTTCGATTTTGAATTCGTTTAAAGTAGATGGTTCTTTTTTTGGCCAAAACCCTCCATCCCAGGCTGGGTATATTGATGGCTGTATTCCAGTATAATTTTTTAAAACAAATTCCCTGTTATTTTTAGCTTCTGTTCCTCTTAAAATTGCCTTGTTTCTTTCACCCCTTACCTGAGTAGTTATAATCATATCACCAGCGTAATCCTTAAGAAAGCTTTCTTTATCATATTCTTGAGAACGAATATTTAAAGTCACTAAAAAAATAATTGATAAACTATATTGAACGAATCTTTTCATTTTAATATTTAAGCTGTAATAAAGTTATGATAATTATTAATTTTTATTGATATTTATTAAAGAGTGAATAAAAATTATGACACTGATTAGAACCATATTCGAAATAACATTGTTTGATAGATTTTTAGAAGGGGGAGTACTGTTTATGTCTCTAATTCTTATCTGTTTATTAATGTCAATATTCTTTACTATAAAATCTATTTTAAAAATTAATTCGGATAAAGAAACTTCAAAAAAAATACTTAAACACATAAGTGATAGTGGTACTTTAGGCTTAGCTTTAGGTGTAATGGGAGCATTCTTGGGATTAGTATCTGCTTTTGATGTTCTGGAAGCAAGCGGAGCAGCGGAGCCGTCAATAATTGCAGGTGGTCTAAAAGTAGCTTTATTATCCCCTCTGTTTGGACTTTTTACTTTTTCAGTCTCTAAATTGGCAATTTTAATACTTAGAATAATTCAAAAATAAAATGAATGCTATGAATTTATTAAAATTATTACCCTTTTACTTTTTTATAATAACCTTAACCAATTCCTTTTCTCAAAAAAATGATAAGCCAAATATTTTATTTATTTCTGTTGATGACTTAAAGCCTAGTATTGGAAGTTTTGGGGATGAGTATGCAGTTACCCCAAACATTGATGAACTTTCAATAGATGCCACAGTTTTTTTAAATAACCAAAATCAACTTGCGATTTGTGCTGCATCTAGAGTTAGCTTTTTGACAGGTTTAAGACCTGACAAAACAAAAGTTTGGGATTTAAAAACAAAGATGAGAGATGTAAACCCCAATATTTTAACTCTTCCCGAACATTTTAAAAATAATGGTTATCAAACTATTGGAGTCGGAAAAATTTATGATCCAAGAGCTGTTGATAGTGGTAGAGATAGGAAGTCTTGGTCGATTCCTTTTATCACGCAAAATCAATTAAACTTTTCAGATGGATATAGTTTCCCTTCGGGAGGTTTTTATCAGGGAAAAGAGAATAGGGCAATAAGAGCACAATTGAGAAAAGAGGGAGCTGAAAAAGGAGTAAGCAATCTAAATAAATATGAATCTGAAAGGTTTAAACCGCCTTATGAAAGTGCCGATGTTCCCGATGGTGCATACATGGACGGAGCAATTGCGAATAGGGCAGTTGAATTATTAGATCAAATGGATACTTCACAACCATTTTTTCTAGCTGTTGGTTTTTTAAGACCTCACCTACCCTTTAATGCACCACAAAAATATTGGAATCTTTACAAAGAAGAAGAAATTCGATTAGCAGAGTTTCGAACCAAATCAAAAAACCCCGTTGATATTGCATATAAAGGAGGATGGGAAATAAATACTTATAAGGCTCCAGGAATTGAATATGTTGAAAATGATGAAGGTCTTTTAATTCTTCCTGATGCAATTCAAAGAAAGCTGATTCACGGATATTATGCAGCAACTAGTTATATTGACGCACAGGTAGGAAAATTGGTTGCAAAACTTAAAGAAAAGGGTCTTGATAAAAATACAATTATTGTTTTGTGGGGTGACCATGGTTTTCATTTAGGTGATCACAGCATGTGGACAAAACATACCAACTTTGAACAATCAACGAGATCACCACTAATAATAAAAGACCCAAGAATTAAAAAAACTGTTAGTGTAAATTCACCAACTGAATTTATTGATGTTTTTCCAACTCTTTGTGATCTTGCTGAACTTGAAACTCCAGAGATACTTGACGGCTTAAGCTTAAAACCTCAAATGATGGGAGAACAAACTACCTCAAAAATATTCGCTGTAAGTCAATACCCAAGACATGGAAATATAATGGGATATAGTTTCAGAACAAAGAGACATAGATATACAGTGTGGGTAAAAAATAAAAAGAGTACTGAACCTATTTATATAGAAGATATTTATGCTGAGGAATTATATGACTATGACAATGATCCCCTAGAAACAGATAATATCATTAATAATGCTGAACAGCAAAGAATTAAAACTACATTTCAAACCTTGGCAGCTAGATTTTTTAATTCTCAGATTGTAAATGAGCCTAAGCCTGTAGTTACTAAAGAAACCAAACAATACATAAAAGCAGCACCAAACAATAAATGGGCAAACGAACGCTCAAAACTCATAAGTAGATATATTGCTACTGAGATGCAGATGAATAAAAATCAGACTAAATTCTTACAGGAGACACTTTATGATAAGTACGCTAGAAATAATGAACTTACATCTTCTCAGCAACTTTCAAAAGATGAAATTGAAGCAATTTATAAAGAAACTTTTTCAATGATTTCGCAACAACTTTTGAGTAAATTCACCAAGAAACAATTTGAAAGAATCAGTGAATTAGAAAGAGAAAAAATGAATGAACTTAGAAAGTAAATTCAACCTTTATGCAGAAATTTAATTTTTCTTTAGTTACACTTTTTTTATTCTTTTTTAATTTAATATTTTCTCAAATTAGCCCTGAAAGGGTGCTTTATAAATCAACAAATCAAGCAGACCTTAATCTATTTGTTTATAAGCCGGTTGATTTTGATAAATCTCAAACTTATAGTTGCATCGTTTTTTTTCATGGGGGAGGTTGGAACTCGGGAGATTATAAACAATTCCAAAGACAATCAATATATTTTGCGTCAAGAGGAATGGTTGCATTTTCCGTTGAATATAGAATAAGGAATAAACATGGAACAAGCCCAATTGAGGCTATGGAAGATGCAAAATCTGCGATTAGATTTATAAGATCAAATGCAAAATTATTTTCTATAAATCCAAATAGAATTGCTGTTGCAGGAGGATCTGCGGGGGGACATTTGGCTGCTGTAGCAGGAAATATTGATTTATTTGATAACCCCAACGAGGACCTTACTGTCAGCTCTAAGCCTGACCTATTAATTCTTTATAATCCAGTTTTACATTATGGAAGAAAATGGGGGTGGATTGATAACCCATCCAACGCATCTCCATATGAAAATTTGAAAAAAGGTGCTCCCCCAACAATTATATTAACTGGGACACAGGATAAAATCGTACCAATTAAATTAATTGAAAATTATAAAAAAAGAATGGAAGCAGTTGGTAGTAGATGTGATGTAATTTTTTACGAAGGCGCTCAACATGCATTCTTTAATAAGGGTGATGATTTTGTAGATACAGTTTTGCAGACAGATATTTTCTTAAAATCCAATTGGTATTTATCTGGGCCACCAACAATAAAATAATTAGCCGGTAAAATAGTTTAAAATTGCAACAACTATGATTACTAGAATCACTGATAAAATCAAATCTACTTTTTCATAGCTATTTTTATTTTCTAACTTCTGTTCCTTTGTTAATGTTCCAAAGGATAGACCTATAATTTTACTGTATTCAGGTTCACTTGTAGTAAGCGTAACAGTTACACACAATAGAATTGAAAAAATAAACATCAGTATTGCCATATGTGAGAAATTAATTGTGGCAAAAACAAACATGTAACTATCAACGATTGTATCTGATGATATTTCAGGCTGAAAATAAATTTCTGAACTAAGCCTCATAATTAATAGTATTAAACCAGCCATCAGAGTTGTTATAGCTGCTTTTGAATTAACCCTTTTCCAAAGAATACCTAAAATGAAAACAGCAGCTACTGGTGGGGCAATATAGGATTGAACATTTTGCAGATACTGATACATAACACCACCACCGATTTTTTCCATAATAGGAATCCAAATTATTCCAAGAATTACTATTACAGTAGTAGCCAGCTTACCAATATTTAATAATTTTTTCTCTGATTCATTAGGTTTTAATTTTTTATAAATATCGATTGTAAATATCGTTGAGCATGAATTGAATACAGACGCAAGCGAGCTCATAAGTGCTGCCATAAGACCTCCAGCAACTAAGCCTTTGAGCCCAACAGGAAGTAAAGTTTTGACAAGCATCGGGAAGGCTCTATCCGCTTTTTCAACAGAAAACACTTCTGGATTTTGAATTGATAATGCAAATGCAATAATTCCAGGTATCAAGAAAATGAATATAGGCAATAGTTTTAAATATGCTCCAAAAATAGCACCACGTCTTCCAATTTTAATATTATTGGCAGCAAGGGTTCTTTGAACAATATATTGATCTGTACACCAATACCAAATACCTACGATTGTCCCACCAAATAATAATCCAGTCCATGGAAAATCAGGATCTGACATTGGTCTCCACATGTTAAAATGATCAGGGCTTGCAGCAACAACGGTGTTTCTTAATTCAACCCATCCACCGACTTCTTGTATCCCAAGATAAGTAATTATTATTGACCCTAGAATAAGAATAATAGCCTGTAGGGTCTCAGTGTAAATTACAGCTTTCATTCCTCCAATCACAGTGTATATTCCAGTAAAAACTACTACTCCAATAGCTCCGTACCAAAAGGGTATTCCTAGCAATTCAGAAACTACTATTCCACCTGCGTATATCGTAACGGAAACTTTTGTTAATACATATGCAATTAGAGAAAAAAGAGATAAAAACCATCTTGATTTTGAATCAAATCGTTTCTCTAAAAACTCAGGCATTGTAAAAGCTCCACTCCTAATATAGAATGGTAAAAACAACCAACCCAATAACAAGACTATCCATGCATGAAGTTCGTAATGAGCCATAGGAGTTCCAGATTCAAATCCGGTTCCGGCAAGACCGACTACATGCTCTGACCCAATATTAGAAGCAAAAATTGAAGCACCAATTACAAACCACCCAACATTTCTTCCGGCCAGAAAATAGTCTTCTGTATTTTTATTTTTTTGTAAAACAACCCAAACTGCAACAAGAATCAATGCAAGAAAATATATTCCTAAGACAATCCAATCTAAACCCTCTAATACTGTTGTCAAAATATATTATAAATACTGGTTCAAAATATTTTCAAATAACTCCTGCTTTCCGCTTTCGGGACTTATTTCGTTTGCATCTTTAGCAATGTTATACAAATCATTCAATTCCAATTTTCCATTTTCAAAGTCCTTTCCTTTACCGCTATCAAAAGTTTCATATCTTCTTTTTCTNAGNNCAGAATAGGATGATGATGTCATAATTTTATCAGCTGCAATTAGTGCACGCGCAAAAGTATCAGCACCTCCGATATGAGCATAAAATATGTCTTCAATATCTGTAGAATTTCTTCTAATTTTAGCATCAAAGTTTATTCCCCCTCCCTGAANTCCACCAGCTTGAAGGAACACCAACATTGCTTCTGTAGTTTCTAAAACATTATTTGGAAATTGGTCAGTATCCCAACCATTTTGGTAGTCACCTCTATTTGCGTCGATACTTCCAAGCATTCCTGCTTTCGCAGCTACAGCAAGCTCATGCTGCATTGTGTGCTGTGCAAGTGTTGCGTGATTAACCTCAATATTTAGCTTAAAGTCTTTTTCAAGACCATATTCTTTAATAAATCCAATTGCAGTTGCGGAGTCAAAATCATATTGATGTTTCATTGGCTCCATTGGTTTGGGTTCAATGAAAAAAGTTCCTTTGAAACCCTGAGATCTAGCGTAATCTTTAGCCATTGTTAAAAATCTTGCCATATGATCAAGCTCTCTACTCATGTCAGTATTTAGTAAAGACATATAACCCTCTCTACCCCCCCAGAAAACATAATTCTCGCCGTCTAAAGCAATTGTTGCATCAAGGGCTAATTTTACCTGAGCACCGGCATGCGCAACTATATTAAAGTTTGGATTCGTAGCAGCTCCATTCATGTACCTGGGATTTGAAAAACAGTTGGCTGTTCCCCAAAGAAGCTTAATTCCGGTTTCTTCTTTTTTATTCTTTATATAATTAACAATTGTTTCTAGTCTTTTTTCAGATTCAGAAAATGTTTTAGCTTCTTTAACCAAATCAAAATCATGAAAACAGAAATAATCAAATCCCATTTTACCGATAAATTCAAANGCAGCATCAGCTTTATCTTTTGCAGCTTGAATTGGATCAGGATTTTTATCCCACTCAAAATTCAATGTGCCAGGTCCAAAGGGATCAGACCCAACCCCACAGAATGAATGCCAATAAGCAATTGCAAATCTGAAATGCTCTTTCATTGTTTTACCAGCAACTACTTTTTCTGGGTCATAATATTTAAATGCAAGAGGATTATCGGAATTAGAACCCTCATATTCAATTTTGTTAATGCCTTTATAATATTCTTTACTCATATTTATATCATTTGTTTTTTAATATTCCTTGTAAATCTTCTTTCCATCTTAAATACGCATCTTCGTATTCAGATTTATTTTTCAGAGGTAAGAATGTCATTACATGATCGTTCTTTGTGATTTTTTTTCTAAATGAGTCTAAGTCGTTGTTAATAATACCTGATGCTCTGGCAGCACCGAATGCTCCAGTTGTATTATATATTTCAATTTCATGACCGATAAGGGTTGAAACTGTGTTTGCAAAAATTTTAGATCTAAATAGATTGTCATTTCCAGCTCTTATTACATTGATTTGTGCATTGTCATTTTTTAAAATCTCCATTCCATACATAAAAGAAAAAGCAATTCCCTCCAACGAAGATCTGTAAAGATGGCCATGACTATGCTGGTTTAAATTTATATTACATATGTGCGTTCCAATATTTTTATTATTGAGCATTCTTTCGGCCCCATTGCCAAAAGGTATAACCGAAATTCCTTCAGACCCAACAGCAATATTTGATGCTGCTTCATTCATTTTTTCATACGATTTGCCGATACTATGATTTCTTAACCACCTATATTGTATGCCAGCTCCATTAATACAGAGCAGTTTTCCAACGGACCTATTATCATCGCTATAATTCACATGGGCAAAATGATTTATTCTAGAGGGTTCATTGGAATTTATATTATTTGTAATAGAGTAAATTACACCTGAAGTTCCACCTGATGCAGCAACTTCTCCATTATCAAATACATTTAAAGCAAGAGCATTATTTGGCTGATCTCCAGCTCTGTATGTAATTGGAACTCCGACATTTAACCCTGTTTCTTCAGATGCTTTTAAGTTCGTAGCCCCCTGTTTTGTAAAATTATCAACTATATCTGGGGTTAAGTTAGAGTCAATCCCATAAAAATCTAATAACCAATTTGCGGTTTCATTATTTTTATAATCCCAAATTATTCCCTCCGACAAACCATTCCTTGTGGTGTTAATTTCACCACTTAATTTGTATGCGATAAAATCTCCTGGTAGCATGTATTTATATATTTTTTCATAAACCCCTGGTTCATTTTCTTTAACCCATTTTAGTTTTGAAGCTGTAAAGTTTCCTGGTGAATTTAGAAGATGCGACATGCACTTATCTTCTCCTAATTTTATGTATGCCTCATTTCCAATTTCAACCGATCGGCTGTCACACCAAATAATAGAATCCCTAATTGTTTCACCATTTTTATCAACGATAACTAGACCATGCATTTGATATGAAATCCCTATTGAAATAATTTTTTTAGGATCAATATTAGATTGTTTACAAACTCTTTTTATTGCAAGACATGAATATTTCCACCAATTATTTGGGTCTTGCTCTGCCCAATCATTTTTTAACGAGTTTATACTCATTTCGTTTTCTGGTTCATGAACACTTAAAATACTTTTACCTGTTTTTGCTTCAACCAAAGCTGCTTTAACTGAGGAACTACCAACGTCTAGACCGAGATAATACATTTGAAATTTATCAGGTTTTTTTATTAATACTAAATATAAAAAAATAGAGTATTAAACCNCGACAAAACNGTTATTTATTTAGAAGCATTTCTGGTGTTACAACAGTTCTAAAACCAACGTGATCAGACCCTGAGTCTATACTAACNCCCATCCTTGCAGAAATTCTGTAGCTTGCACAGTATGAGTCGTGACATAAAAAGGAACCACCCTTCATTACATATTGTATCTCAAAGGGGTTACTAGGATTATAACAACTACTAGCACCCTTAATATTTTTTAGCTCCACTTCTGAGCTTAATTCTGAATAATAATTCACATTGAATAAATCATCCGTAAGCTCCCAAACATTTCCTATCATGTCATATACGCCGATACTATTTGGTGGAAAGGATTTAACTGGCGCAATCATTTCAAACCCATCAATCGATTTATTTACTATTGGAAAATCTCCTTGCCATGTGTTTGCATTTGATTTTAATACACCCGTTTCATTGCCCCAAGTGAATACTGCATTTACATAATTTCCTTGAGCAGCTGACTCCCATTCTGCTTCCGTAGGAAGTCTTCTATTTGCCCAGCTGCAATATGCTTTGGCATCTTCATACGCTATATGCACCACTGGAAATTCACCCATGTTATCAATATTTGATCCAGGGCCTTTTGGCGCTTTCCAATTTGCACCTGTTTGCCATCTCCACCATTGAAAATAATTTTCCATATTTTCAACTTTCTTAATTTGATCATTAAATATTAAGCTGCCTGGTTGTAAGATTGAATCGTGGGGTTTTGGGGTTCCCACTGGAAGGCTTTTCTTCATCTCTTCCCAATCAATTTCTTTCTCTGCTATCGTAACATATCCCGTTTCTTCAACAAACTTTTTGAACTGATTATTTGTGACCTCTGTTTCATCAATAAAAAATCCATCAACATAAACTTCGTGTGATGGTTTCTCTCGCATCATCGCATTTAGATCATTATTTTTTGCCCCTTTGGTGTAAGCTTTACCCTCAACCCATATCATACCGTCTGGTATTTTTAGGGAAATTTCTTCTTTTTTAGCCAAGTTACTGCATGAACTGATTAACAATGAAGCGACTATAATTAACTTAAATAAATCAGACATTTTTTTGGTGAATTACTGAAATTAGTTAAAAATTTGATAACTTAAACTTATTAAAAAAAGAAAGCAATGCCAAGTAAATTTTTTGGAAATAGATTTGATAAACAATCAAATAACAAAGGAAAAAATTCAAATAAAAAATCCGCTAAAAATAAAGCTCAGAATCAAAACAACAGAGCTAAATCTGGAGGCGTTCGAAAAGTAGGAAGAGGNGGGTAATAAATGAGAACCATTTACATCAAATTGTCTTACTACATAGCATTATTAATAGTNTATGGCTTATATTTTGANATCAAAATAAGCAGCTGTAGNGGTAANAATAATTTAAGAATTCACCTTATTCAAATATGAAAAAAATTCCAGAACTACTTCTAATTGGTTTTCTAATGTTTTGTTGTGGCTCAGATGGAAATATGACCAAAACCGATATAGATGTAGCTAGAAAAGTTGAAGTTGAAAGTAAAATAAGCCTCAACTCCTATGATTCAATGCAATTCTCGCAGAAAATTTTAAAAGCAAAGGCCAATCAGGAGATTACGCTAACTTTATACCACAAAGGAATGATGAATAAGCAAATTATGGGGCATAACTTTGTGCTATTGAAAAAAAATGTAGATGTTGAAAGTTTTGCAAGAAAAGCAATGTTGGCAAAAGACAATGACTTTATTACAGATGAATCTAACGTGATTGCATACACCAGATTAATCGGAGGAGGAGAATCTGATACAATCGTTTTTACTATTGAGGAGCCTGGTGTTTACATTTATTTATGTACTTTTCCTGGCCACTCCCAATTAATGAGAGGAAAACTATTAATCGAATAAATTAAAAATCTTAACTTTATAACACTATGGAAAATATATCATCACTTTTTCAACTCATTGTTGCCATTTCTGTTTTATACATTTGGATATTCAGATATGATAATATTGTAGCTGAGTTTAAGCATTTCGGATACTCAGACTTGGTTAGAAATTTTGTAGGAGCGACAAAGATATCAATATCAACTCT
>JGI24820J26691_1000293_pt1 | contig 14698 bp, 16 predicted proteins | sample METZYME_5_50m_FD_26691 | JGI IMG/M metagenome (IMG submission 26691) | reverse complement strand
TTTTTACTAAGTCGCTCGGACATACCAGATCTGGTGAAAAGAAATTAACCCTAAAGGGTGTCGTTTTAAATGGAGAGATGTGAAGCTGAAAAGTTTAAACAACCAAGTCGATATTAAATCGTCTTTTGCAAATATCTGCTATTATCTCGTAGTTTGAACCGCGTCTCACTACCTCAAATGTTTCCACGTTAAGTAGCGTGGAAGACTGCTCGTAAAAGTGATACTTACGAAGTCCATGGTCAATTATAACATCCGCTATGTCTTTTATCTCCGGCTCAATATCCTCTATTCTAAATTTTGTCCCCGTCAGTGATACATTGGCCGACGAACCGAATATCGGATGCAGTTGCTCTAATGACAGTTTACAAATCTCAGCATGAAGAGGACCCGCATTTAAGAGCATAACAAGTGTCCCATCTTTTGTGCTTGCTTGTATCGCCTCTCTATCTAATACGTTCAAAAGTGGGTGATCCAGTCGGCAAGGTCCAACCGCGCCTAAAGGCAAGTCATAATCGCCAACTATAGTATTTATAACATCCCAGCCTCTTTCAGAGAGTTCATAAAGTTCTTTTGCTATCGCAAGGTCTCCAACCATTGCATTTCTCTTTGAAGCTTGCCGCTGCTTCGTATCGAATATCTTTTTTAGTGCAGCACCAGAGCCACCGGCGCAGGTATAACCAACATCCATTGGAATAATTGCTATTCCACCGGCCTTCAAAACATCGAATGCTTTACGCGCATCCTTTTTTATAAATTCTGATGCCATTATGGCCTCATTTTAAACATTCTTGGCCCCGCCTCTCTAAGCGGCGCCGATGTTTCTGCGAAATCGCATAACAAAGCTCGTGTATCTCTTGGGTCGATGATTTCTTCAATCCAAAACGTTTCAGCAGATCTGAAGGGCGANCGTAGTTTATTTAGCCGTTCTTCTATCTCGGCTAATTTTTTTTTGGGATCGTCGGCGGCATCAATATCTGCCCTGTACGCTGCCTCAATACCCCCCTCTAATGGAAGCGAGCCCCAGCGTCCAGAAGGCCACGCGTAGCGGGTGCAGTACCTACCACCATTCTTGTGGGCAGCACCGGCTACACCAAAAGCGTTTCTCAGGATTATTGAGCACCACGGAGTCGTAGTTTGCCACATTGCACTCATGGCACGAACGCCCTCTTTAATAGTTCCAGATTGTTCTGACTGCAGGCCAATTTGAAAACCCGGACAGTCGACAAGATAAACTACTGGCAGATGGAAGGTTTCTGCCATATCTACAAATTTCATGACCTTTTTACAGGTTGCTGCGGTCCAACAGCCACCATATGAGTAAGGATCACTTGCCATTATTGCAACTGGCCAACCATCCAACCGAGCGAAACCTGTAATAACTGATTTCCCAAACTGCCTTCCCATTTCAAAAAAAGAGCCTTGGTCAACTACTGATTCAATTATTGGTCTCATTTTATAAACTTTTCTTATGTCCCTCGGCACGGAATCAATTAAGTGNTCGACTCGGCGATTAGGGTCGTCGTTTTGTTCCCCTCTCGGCGGCAATTCATAAACTGAATTAGGAAGATAAGAGAGAAATTCTCTTGCGCATTCAAAGGCTTCTTCTTCCGTATCAACAGCGTGGTCCACAGCACCAGCCTTTAATTGGATTTGGTACCCGCCCAATTCATTTTTTGTAAGATCTTGTCCCGTTCTAGCCACAACTGGGGGCCCCGCAACAAATAGCGCTGATTTTTCTTTGATCATTACAGAGTAATGCGATGCTGCCAGGTGCGCGGCGCCAAGCCCAGCAACAGAGCCCAATCCTAAGGCCACCCGCGGAATAGTACCCATATTCTCGACAACTAATTCCCAACCAGCTACCCCCGGAACATTTGCACGTCCAGTCGTTTCGATTGTCTTAACCGAGCCACCTCCACCAGAACCCTCGACTAAACGAATTAATGGCAGCCTTAAGGCAAGTGCCATCTCTTCGCACATATTATGTTTACCTTTTATAGTCGCATCCGCTGAGCCGCCTCGAACGGTGAAATCATCACCACCGATTACCACAGGCCTTCCATTGACCCTCGCCTTTCCAAAGACAAAATTCGATGGCGTAAGTTTTTTCAAATTATTATCGGAATCATACTCGGCTAAACCGCCGATTTTCCCCGTCTCGTGAAATGAGTCAGAGTCCGCCATAAGTGCAATCCTTTCGCGGATTGTATAGCGCCCACCGTCCTTTTGCCTCTTTACCCTTTCTAGGCCTCCCAACTCTTCCGCAAAAGCCTCCCGTTTCCCTAGCTCATCTAGCTCATCCTGCCACGTCATAATCTTTCCTTAAAAAAAATTTTCATTGCGCCTAACAGTCAATAGTATGTTAGCCAAATTACTTTACCTTCAGCAACACCGCTTTAACGTTTTATCCACAACTGAATAAAAAATCCTTGTGCTATTAACAATTACTTTGCAGCAACAAAGGTTATTCTGACGAACATCGAGAGTGAATATAATTTTCTAAATGCAACTCAGTCTCATTTACAATGTATGCCGCCTGTTATATCTTATCCCTTGATCATGAAAGGGCGTTGAAGAACATTTGTGAGCAAAGACGTTATCAAAGATTTAACAGCAAACTTTAAACCATCACCTCACCTCCTTCGTATCTGAATAGGATATAGAAATTGTGCTTTGGAAAGTGACTAGTATGCAACCTGAGAATATTGACCCATTTATTTTTGGCATTACCGTTTTAGTATTAGCTTGTTTTATCGGCTACTTCGTTGTGTGGCGCGTCACGCCTGCGCTTCATTCCCCATTAATGAGTGTTACAAATGCCATTTCATCAGTTATTATAGTAGGAGCGCTTATAGCAGCCGGGCCCGCTACGGGGAATTTTGCACAGATAATGGGTTTTTTTGCAGTGGTATTAGCCTCCATAAACATTTTTGGCGGCTTCATAGTGACTCAGCGCATGCTTTCTATGTTTAAGAAAAAGCGTTGAGATTGTTTTANATGATGACCGAGAACCTTTCGTCTCTTCTTTATCTTGCTTCAAGCGTTTGTTTTGTACTCGCTATAAGAGGGCTCAATTCCCCAGAAACGGCGCGCGTTGGGAATTTTATCGGTATTGTTGGAATGTTAATTGCCATCCTGACAACACTCGCCCTTCCTTCGATATTAAGTTATGAACTTATTCTGATAGCGATTTTACTTGGAGGTAGCATCGGCACACTCCTTGCGCTTAAAACAAAAATGACAAGCCTACCACAATTAGTTGCCTTATTTAACAGCGTAGTCGGGTTGGCCGCCTGTTTTGTCGCAGCTGCAGCCTTCTATCGTCCCGAAGCCTATGGAATTGGTACGTTTTTGAATATAAGTTCACTGAGCATAGTGGAGATGAACCTTGGATCTGCTATTGGGGCCGTTACATTTACTGGCTCTGTCATAGCATTTGCTAAGTTACAGGGTTTAATTTCAGGTTCGCCCCTAATTTTTAAAGGCCAGCATCAATTAAATGCCTTCCTCGGTATAATACTTCTTGGTTTACTTGCTTGGATGGTTTTTGAACAAACAGAGACATTATTTTGGGCAATTCTTTGTCTTTCTTTTGTTTTGGGTGTGCTTGTTATCATCCCGATCGGAGGAGCAGATATGCCGGTAGTTATCTCTATGCTGAATTCCTACTCGGGTTGGGCCGCCTGCGGAATAGGTTTTACCCTTGGGAACATTCTCATGATCATAACTGGTGCATTGGTCGGGGCCTCCGGTGCTATTTTGTCATATATTATGTGCAAGGGAATGAACCGATCTTTCTTCAATGTNATACTTGGTGGTTTTGGAGTAGAAGATGAAGTAATACAACAAAAGAATATCGAAGATAGGTCTATCAAGTCGGGAACAGCATCTGATGGAGCCTTTATTATGGAGAATGCATCGTCGGTAATTATCGTTCCTGGATACGGTCTAGCTGTCGCACAGGCTCAACANGCGCTTAGGGAGATGGCCGATAACCTTCAGGATCGAGGCATCGAAGTCAGATATGCTATTCACCCTGTGGCTGGAAGGATGCCAGGTCATATGAATGTTCTTCTTGCTGAAGCAAGTGTGCCATATGATTCGGTTCTTGAGCTAGACATGATAAATAGGGATTTTTCCCAAACTGACGTTGCTTTTGTTATTGGCGCCAACGATGTCACAAACCCCGCCGCAAAAACAGATAGCTCTAGCCCAATTTTTGGAATGCCTGTTTTGGATGTTGAAAATGCGAAAACGGTACTTTTTGTCAAACGGTCGATGGCTTCGGGCTACGCCGGCGTTGAGAACCAGTTGTTCTTTAAAGACAATACAATGATGCTTTTTTCAGATGCAAAACAAATGTGTGANGAAATTATTCAAGCGTTAAAATAGATCCAACACCTTTGGTTAAAAATCCCAATTGAATAATTTCAGTATATCTCAGTTACTGTGTTCATATAACACTACTGGAATTATGATAATTTTTGATTTAAGGCCATTACTAAATCTTAAAATGGATAACCGAGTTCGGAATGCTGGTCAAAAATGGCTGGATCTAACGTTTTTAATAAAGTTTTACACCTTATAACGACATAAACTCAAGAGGTATGGCGACAACTTTGTTAGGATTGTGTTTTGTATGTATTGTAACATGAAAGGATTGTTTATTTACTTTTCAAGCATCACTTGACTAACTTGTTTAAAACTATTTGGAAAACTTTATCTAGGAGGAAGCATGCCTGAAATTAAAGTTCACAGTGATGTCACAGGAACTGCCTGGAAAATTGTCGTGACTGAAGGGCAGGCTGTAGCCAAGGGTGACGAACTAATGATTGCCGAGGCCATGAAAATGGAAATACCACATTTTTCTCCTGAATCGGGGGTAGTGAAAAAAATTTGTGTGGAGGAAGGAGCCGCAATTTCTGAAGACGAATTACTCTTTATTATTGAAATCTAGCGCCAGCTCTTACATTAAAGATACCCCCTATGAACAAAGTATTGATAGCGAACCGTGGTGAAATTGCTTGCCGAATAATCCGGACCTGTAAAAATATTGGGTTCTCCACAGTAGCAGTTTATTCAGAAGCCGACAAAAACTCACAACATGTATTATTAGCCGATGAAGCCTACCTGATAGGGGCGCCTCCTGTAAGAGAAAGCTACTTAAATAGCAGAAAAATAATAGAAATTGCCACGGGAAGTAATGCTAACATTGTGCACCCAGGTTATGGGCTGTTAGCTGAGAACGCGGGTTTCGCTTGCCAAGTCGAAGCTGCTGGTCTTATTTGGGTGGGTCCGGCACCCTCAACGATATCAGTCATGGGTGACAAGGGAAAAGCACGGGAAATCGCTCTCAAGGCAGATGTTTCCATTTTACCTGGTTCTCCAGCCATTTCGTCATCCAATTTAAGTTCCCTATCAACGTTTAGCAAAGGACTTGAATTTCCGCTTCTCGTAAAAGCCACCGGCGGCGGGGGGGGAATTGGAATGCGAAATGTAAGTGACGGAGCAACACTGTTTGAAACAGCTAGAGCCGTGTCAGAATTAGCCGAAAGGCTATTTGGAGACGGCAGTATCTTTCTAGAACACCATGTTGATGATGCTAGGCACATAGAGATTCAGATTTTTGGCTTAGGTGATGGAAGAGTTTTTCATCTAGGCGATCGTGAATGCTCAATCCAACGACGATTTCAAAAAGTCGTTGAGGAAGCACCTGCTCCTTGCATCCCAGAGAATGTTCGATCAGAAATGGCGGACTCAGCATGTCGACTAGCAGCTAGCCAGAACTATTCAGGTGCAGGTACGGTAGAATTTATTTTAGACGCAAAAAATAATTCATTTTATTTTTTAGAAATGAATACCCGTATTCAAGTAGAACATCCAACTACAGAGATGATCAGTAAACAGGATATAGTTTATCTTCAACTAATGCAGGCTATCGGTGAAAAACCCGAAAACTTAATAGACAGCCCACCTTACCTCTCCGGACATTCAATAGAATGCCGCCTTTACGCCGAGAAACCCGAAAAGAACTTTATTCCATCACCGGGCCACCTTAGATTACTGCGATTCCCGCGCCAGTCCGATACTATTCGTATTGAGACTGGCTATATAGAGGGAGATACTATAACGCCCTTCTACGATCCTATGATTGCTAAAGTTATCAGTTTTGGTGAGGATCGGAACTGTGCCATTCAAAAAATGCTCTCAGCGCTTAAGGAATGTCAAATAGAAGGTATTGCTACTAATCTCACCTTACTTAAGACTATTTTGAGAGATCCTGCCTTTAAAAAAGCGCGAGCTAATACCACCTATTTGGAAAAAAACATAGCAACTTTGACAGCGTTATGAAACATCTATTCAGCTGCAACAGCTGATTCTTCCCCGCGAACAAGTTGGCTGTAATCCTCTCCAAGTACATTGCAAACTTCACCAGGCGTGAAAGAGTATTGGTCAATCTGTCCCACAGGTGTCACCTCGACAGCNGTACCAGTCAGGAAGCACTCGNTCGCATTAGCCATTTCCTCCGGCTTGATTTGACGTTCAACTATTTCGAANCCACGTTGCTTCGCGAGATCAATCACTGTTCTCCGTGTGATACCATCTAAAAAACAGTCCGGCACTGGCGTATGAAGCTTTCCATCGTCCATTACGAAGAAAATGTTGGCACCTGTTGCTTCAGCTACTAACCCTCTATAGTCCAGCATGAGAGCATCGTGCATACCTGCCGCCTCTGCTTCGTGCTTAGCCATAGTGCAAATTTGATAAAGACCTGAGGCTTTACTCTGGGTTGGAGCCATATCGGGTGCTGGTCTTTTCCATCGAGATAAACCCATTTTTATGCCTTTTGTCTTCGCCTCTGGATCAAAATAAGATGGCCACTCCCAGGCTGTTATAGCTAGGTGAATGGTGTTATTCTGTGCGGAGACGCCCATCATTTCTGTGCCACGCCACGCGATTGGCCTTACATAGCCATCCTGAAACCCCATGGACTTAACTACTTCACCTTTTGCTCTCTCTATCAACTCTGTGGAAAATGGAATGCTATAACCAACAGTTTTAGCCGATTGATGAAGCCTCTCTGTGTGTTCTAGAGATTTAAAAATTTTCCCGTTGTACACTCGCTCTCCCTCGAATACCGCGCTAGCATAATGTAAGCCATGTGAAAGAACGTGGATCTTTGCTGACCGGAAATCTATTAATTCCCCATCAAACCATATCGAACCATCTCTATCGTCAAAAGGAAGTGAGGACATGATCATAATCCCTGCGAAGTTGAATTAGACTTATTTATCTTAAAATCTTCAAACACATGATATAGTGCCGTAGACTTAAGAACACTTTAAGGTAACGCAGGATAATATTTTAGGAAAATATGTCAATATGGCTGACTTAAAAATGCAGTCCGTTTCTGAAGATTTCAAAGAAGAAGAATTGCGTCAAATTATTGAAATGCTATTTTTTGCTTATAGAGATTTTACTAAAGAACCAGATAAAATGTTAGAGGAAATTGGATTAGGCCGAGCCCATCACCGCACGGTTTATTTTATCGGCCGAAATCCCGGGATAACCGTTACGGGTCTTTTGGACATTCTAAAAATAAGAAAGCAAAGCTTATCGCGTGTCTTAAACCAGTTAATTAGTGAAGCATATGTTTTCCAGAAAATTGCAGCCGATGATCGACGGAAGAAACTTCTCTTTTTGACTGACAAAGGTCTTGTCCTAGAGCAACGCCTAACAGCAAATCAGCGCAAAAGGATTGCAAATGCTTGTCTAGGCAAAAATGAACACGCTATTAATGGCTTTAAAGATATTCTAACTGCAATTATAAATGATATAGATCAATGGCGGTTTTCATCCCCTTCTACAAACAGTCNTTTTAATGATCGGACTTCAACGCACGANAACCGAGGCGTTGAATGAATATAATCGAGAAGTCANCGGTTTTATCTCATATACTCCTCGTTGACGATGATGGCAGGTTACGAAATTTATTAGACAAGTACCTTACCCAGAATAACTTTCGTGTGACGTGTGCTGAAGACGGTGGGCAGGCAAGAAAATTTTTAGATATTTTCGAATTTGATGTGATTCTATTGGATGTTATGATGCCTGGGGAAACTGGTATCCAACTGACAAAATATCTTAGAGGTTTTAACTCTGTACCAATTTTATTGCTTACTGCTATGAATGAAAGCGAAGATCGAATTAATGGTTTGGAGACGGGTGCCGATGATTACCTATCAAAGCCATTTGAACCAAGAGAGTTATTATTGCGTATCGAAAATATACTACGCAGAGTAAAGCCTGAAAATCAGTTCATTGGGAACGACGAATTATTTCGTTTTGGTCCCTATCAGTTCGACCTCCGTTCCAATTTACTTTTCCGTGGGCCAGTCGCAACTAAATTAACTGAGTCCGAAAGCGCTATATTGCGAGCCTTTATTGCATCACCGGGTGAAATTTTGAGCCGAGATGATCTGAGTAATTTGGACTCAACCAGAGTAAACACCCGAACGATAGACGTTCAAATAACGCGACTTAGAAGAAAAATTGAGGATGATCCCAAATTTCCTCGGTATCTGCAAACTATCCGAGGTCGAGGGTATGTCTTGAAGACAGGATTATGAAAATTCTTGGTACACTATATTGGACTGACAAGGCCAAGCATAGAATCAAGAATATTTTACCCCAAACACTTTTTGGGCGAGCACTTTTAATAATAGTAACGCCACTCATTCTTATGCAGGCGATCTCTACTTTTGTTTTCTTCGACCGACATTGGGATACGATGACCCGACGCCTTGCACATACTTTAGCCGGTGATATTGCCTTTATTGTTGACTCTCTAACTCCGCTGCCAAGACAAATAGACCTTAATCAAATATTTCTCAAAGCCGAAGACATCCTGCACATTCGTCTAACTTATAGTCCGGAAGAAATACTTGTTAAAAAGGAACCTTTTCAGCAATGGGATAGGGTACGAAAGTCCCTGCAAGCCGCACTAAAGGAACGGGTTAGGCGTCCCTTTTCTATAGATACCACAAAAAAAGATCGACGAATCGAAATAAAGGTACAACTCCCTCAAGGCCTGCTAAATGTCAATGTGCATGAAAAACGGCTTTATAGCTCAACGCCCTATATTTTTCTAATGTGGATGATAGGGAGCTCACTTGTATTATTCGCAATTGCGATAATTTTTATGAGAAACCAGATCCGTCCAATTAGGCGATTAGCAATTGCGGCGAGAAGCTTTGGCATGGGGCGCGGCTCAAGCGAAATAAAACCCAGTGGGGCTAAAGAAGTTAGGCAGGCAACACAAGCTTTTAGGCAAATGAGAGAACGTATAACCCGACAGTTTGCTCAACGAACAGAAATGCTTGCCGGAGTTTCTCATGACTTGAGAACTCCCCTAACTAGAATGAGACTCCAAATTGAAATGTTAGAAAGAACTCCTGAGACAAAAGAGTTACAAGATGACATTCAAGAAATGGAGAGAATGATTGATGGCTATCTTACATTTGCCCGCGGTGAAGGTAGCGAGCCTTTGAGCCAAATAAATTTAGCTAACGTGATCAAAGAAATTATATCAATCGAACGAAGAGACGGCTCTTTTATAAGTTTTATAAATAAAAGCAAAGAAATTAAATCTGTGACCTCACGGCCCCAAGCAATTAAGCGAGCCATTACCAATTTGGTTATCAATTCTAAAAAGTATGCAGATACAGTTAAGGTAGAGCTTGAGTACAATTCAGATCATGCAATAATCATTATTGACGACGATGGGCCAGGAATTAAAGCAGAGCATCGAGATGATGTATTTAAGGCGTTTTTTCGTCTTGACCCCTCTCGAAATACTGACACTGGAGGGACGGGGCTCGGTCTGACAATTGCAAGAGATATAGTTCAGAGGCATGGAGGCGATTTACTTTTAAGTCAAGCCTCTCTTGGCGGTCTTAGAGCCACAATTACACTTCCTTTGTAGAAGAAGTCAAATAACTGACAGATCAAAACGCATGGAAGCCTTCAATTGTTAAGCTGACTTCATAATACTAATAGAGTCTTCCACCTTTTGGGACCGATTTATCAACCGAAACCAGAACAACCTCTCCTTCGTCATCTGGGAAACCCAGGACGAGTATTTCACTCATAAATTTCCCAATCTGTTTGGATGGAAAGTTCATCACTGCCGCCACTTGCCGGCCCATTAAATTTTCCTTTTCGTAGTTCTTCGTAACTTGTGCCGAGGTTTTTCGTACACCAAACTCTTGACCAAAGTCTACCCAGAGTTTGAAAGCTGGTTTTCTAGCCTCAGGAAATTTTTGGACTTCGACTATTGTTCCGACCCTAATTTCCACTTTTTGGAATTCCTCAAATGTAAGCTTTTCTAACGGTTTACGGTTCATATACCTACTTTTCTCTCCAATCTCGCCTCGCTTATCATAGGTCGTGACCACTATTCTCCTCTACCATGCCAAGTGATGTCGCCAGTGATTCAGCCCATTTCAACCGGTCATCTAGAATACGTGTTGTTGCAGTTATGTCTCTACCTTCCTCTTTAGACCAAGTTCGCATACCAAACAAAAAAACCACTGCCAAGCCTTTAATTTTGATATTTCCCTTTATCCCCCTTGTTGAAACCCCAACTGTTTCCAGGCTAGAGCGCATTGATATTTTTATGGCTTTCGCTGCAACCACGAACATTTTTGGATCTTTCCCAGTAACTTTAAGTAGTTCGCATACACCATCTTTATAAGGGGCCAAGACATCAAAACGAACCAGCATGATTTCCAAAAGCCTTTCCCTTATCGGAATTTCCGGNTCAAAAATATCCGAATCAAGATTTGCTAATGTCTGTTCATCAATAAATTCTGAAAATGCTTGCAAAAGGCCTACTTTATCTGAGAACAGACTTTCAAGCTCAAGCTCTTCAATCTCCTGGTTTCTGGCCAAGGCAGCGAGTGTGAAGTTACTCCAACCAACATCAGATACTAATTCCATTAAAGCTCTAAATACTTTTTGTCTATTCATTCTTGCCATTGCATTTTGTTAAGCGCTGCGATTCTATCCTGCCAACTCCTTAGATCTTTTGGCAGCAGCCTTTATAGCTTCATCAAATATTGGCTGTATACCATCGTCCGACATTAAAACGTCCAGAGCTGCCGCTGTTGTACCACCCGGGCTAGTAACGTTTATCCTAAGTTGGTCAGCCGGTTCCTCGCTCAATCGAGCTAACTCACCCGAACCTGAAACTGTTGCCCTTGCGAGACGCATAGCCAAGTCCGACGGCAGACCAGCCATAATGCCAGCCTTAGCCATTGCTTCTATAACTAGAAATACATATGCGGGTCCACTCCCCGATACGGCTGTAACCGCGTCCATGAGTTCTTCTTTATTGATCAAAACTGACTCCCCAACAGAAGAAAGAAGCTCACCACATAATTCTGCCTGTTGTTTTGGNACATTACCATTAGGNACATATACTGTGATCCCGCGCATAACAGCAGCGGGAGTATTAGGCATAGCTCTTACAATCTGAGCGTATTGGCTTAAATTTTGTTCAAAATATGCCAATGTTTTTCCGGCAGCTACAGACAGAAAAGTTGTTTCTGTCCCGATTAACCTTTTAAGAGCTGGTAAAGTTTCGTCCATTGTCTGTGGTTTAACGGCAAGAATGACGACCGAGGGGACAATGTTTTCCCGTATTTCTGAGGCGGTTCTCACTATAGTTAGGTTATGTATACCCTCAAAAGTCCTGGTTGCTTCTTCGTTAGGCTCCACAACATATATTCCATTATCTATAAAATGGCTTTTTACCCAGCCCGATAACATAGCGCCACCCATCTTTCCACAACCTATTAAAAATAGCGGCTTTGACATTTTTTATCTAAGCTTCCCCAGCAACATCTATGAGCGCAGCGTTCAATGCTTCCGTTGCTGTTTTACCACCCCATATCACAAACTGAAAGGCTGGATAATATCTGTCTGACTCACTTACCGAGACATCAACCAAATCTTCAAGTTGTTCAACACTGGCTGGGCCTGCGCCTCTTAGAAGCAATGTGTGTCTAAACATAGGCGTGCCATCCTCAGATGACAAATCAAAGTGTCCCAGCCACAGTTTCTCATTAATTAGAGCAAGTAAATGATGGACACCGGAGTAGCTTTGGATATCAACCCTCGTTTCAAAAACACATGAAAAGTGAAGTGCGCCCATCTCCTCTTGCCAGAGAAAAAATAGTCTGTAATTNCACCATCTTCCATTTATTTCAACAGCTAACTCGTTTAATCCTGTCCGCTCGTGCGGCCAGTCATTTGCACCAACAATTTCAACTAACAACTCGAGTGGATTATTTGAGCTGTGTTCTGAGTCAACATAACTGACTGACATTAGTCACCTCCGCTGCACTACCGAGGCTCACTATGACCTAAGCCTATGGTAGTGCAAAACTCAACATGTACTACATCGACTTACAATCTCATAATGTTGGGGCGTGTCAACCCCTAACATACAAGATTTAGTATAATTGTGGGTTGAAAACGTCTTCTTGAGCTGAGATTGCTAACAGTTAACTCTTGTTACTTCGGGAAGATAGTTTCGTCGTTTTGGCTTTANTGACGGTAGGACGACTTTTGCTCGCAGATTTTGCAGAAAGTTTTTTTTCAAGATGGTCAAGACGCTCATATATCTTTTCCTGTTCTTCTCGCGCTCTTTGAGCTAGGGAACGAACGGCATCGAATTCTTCTCTTGCCACCCACCCCTTTTCGTTCAAAAATCTCTCCACACGTTGCTGAACAAGCTGCTCTAGCTCCGTTTTTGCTCCTGCGGCCATTGACATTGCACCACTGGCTAAACGAGCTATGTCACCTAGAAGGCGGTTACTAGATTGCATACGTATTCCTTCCGTAGGATATAGTGTCTTCGAGGAGACTAGGATTATTTAATCATAAATCAACCAAAAATTGTTTAATTGAGCTGCTCTGGTCACCAAAAAACTGTTTCACCTAGTGATTTGATGCTATTAGTGATGGCTAAGAAGGGTGTAAAGCAATGTATTTGATTACCGGGGGGGCGGGATTCATTGGATCTAATCTTGTAGCCGCGCTATGTGACCTTGGTCATTCAAAAAAGGTTGTCATAGTAGACAAACTAGGAATAGATCAGAAATGGAAAAACATAGCTAAGCATTTGGTCTACGATATAATACCCCCTACACAAATGGATGCATTTCTCGCTGAAAACAAAAAAGAAATTGAGATGGTATTCCACCTTGGGGCGGTGTCGTCGACGACCGAGATTGATGTAGACCTGATACTTGAAAATAATCTTCGACTTTCCATTCGACTTTGGAGATGGTGTGCAAAAAATAATGTCCCTTTTCTTTTCGCCTCCTCAGCGGCTACCTATGGCAACGGTGAAAATGGGTTTGATGACAGTTTAACCTCAGATCAACTAGCAGGTTTAAAACCCTTAAACCCCTATGGCTGGAGCAAACACCTTTTTGACCGTTGGGTAACTTCTAGGGTGGAGAGTGGCGATAGTCTCCCACCTCAATGGGTCGGTTTAAAATTCTTCAATGTCTATGGCCCAAATGAAGGACATAAAGGAACCCAAAGTAGCCTTATCAATCAACTATTCCCAAAAATAATTAGTGGCCTCCCTTCAATATTATTTAAATCTCACAGGGCTGGTATCCCGGATGGGGAACAGCGACGGGATTTTATTTGGGTCGGTGATTGCGTCGAAGTGATGCTATGGTTTTTTGCTAAAAGAAATATTTCCGGAATATTTAATGTTGGAACCGGGGAAGCACGAACTTTTAAAGACCTTACTTTAAACGTCTACGCTAGTCTCAAACTGGAACCAAATATAGAATTCATAAATACCCCCCCAAGCATTGAGAAACATTATCAATATTTTACCGAAGCTTCATTGAATAAACTTCGCGAAGCCGGTTTTCCAAGAAAATTCACCTCGCTAGAAGAAGGAGTAAAGAAATATATAACAAACTTTCTTAACACTAACGATCCTTATAGATAGTTATGTATTATGATTTAAACGATTTTTTTCTAGATCCCGTCGCTTTGAAAGTCGGACCCATAGTAGTCCGGTGGTACGCTTTGGCTTACATTGCCGGGTTATTTTTGGGCTGGCGTTACTGCGCTCTTTTACTCAGAAGACCCCCATTTGTAATGAAACCACAACAGCTAGAAGATTTGCTTTTCTATGCCACTATTGGTGTAATTATTGGGGGTCGCTTGGGTTACGTATTATTCTATAACCCAGTCTACTTCTTCGACAATCCGCTGGAAATCCTGATGATATGGCGTGGTGGTATGTCCTTTCATGGCGGCCTTTTGGGGGTTTCTGCTGTTGGGATAATCATTTCCTATAAAAACAATATACCATTATTGCCGCTCACTGACTTATTAGCTGCGGCGGCTCCTATCGGGCTTTTCTTTGGGAGAATAGCAAATTTTATTAATGGAGAGCTCTTTGGTCGCCTGAGCAATGCGCCGTGGGCTGTTATCTTTCCAAATGGAGGGCCATTACCAAGACATCCTAGTCAGCTTTATGAGGCTGCTTTAGAGGGCTTTTTGCTGTTCACGCTTCTCGGCGTATTAGCATTTTGTACAAAAGCTAGACATTGTGCAGGTATGTTAACATCCTTATTTTTACTTGGTTACGGAACAACTA
>JGI24820J26691_1000292_pt1 | contig 14736 bp, 10 predicted proteins | sample METZYME_5_50m_FD_26691 | JGI IMG/M metagenome (IMG submission 26691) | reverse complement strand
CCAACTGGTATTATTACACCGCCAGGTGTTTTAGGAAATACGCCTGAACTCGATAAGCAGTATGGTTTTGATTTAGACAAAGCCAAAAGCTTAATGGCGGAAGCTGGTTATGCCGATGGATTTGAAATTCAACTGGATTGCCCCAACAATCGCTATAACAATGATGAAAAAATCTGCCAAGCTGCAGTTGCAATGTTAGCGAAAATTGGAGTTAAAGTGAACCTCGACGCCATTCCTAAAGCACAGCACTTTCCAAAGATTCAAAAAAGAATTTCTGACTTTTATATGTTAGGATGGGGTGTGTCTACATTGGATAGCCACTACGTGTTCACTTATCTTTTTCACGGAGAAGGATCATGGAACGGTATCGGTTACAACAACCCTAGGGTAAATGAAATAACCAGGCTAATTGAAACTGAAACTGATATTCCTAAGCGTACGGCTCTCATCGATGAGGCTTGGCAAATAATTAAGAAAGAAATGCCATATTTGCCGATACACCACCAAGTACTTGGTTGGAGTATGAAAGACAATGTTGATGTGCCAATCGCTGCAGACGATCATTTAAGACCCCGATTCATAGTCTTCAAATAAAATTACAACAATAAGGGGAGCCATTTCGATGGCCCCCCGTTTTTAAGCAGGTTTCATGTTCTACTTTATTCTTAACCGGTTAGCCCAGGCTCTTTTGGTCATGGCCGTTGTGTCAGCAATAAGTTTTTCGCTATTCAATTTCGTTGGCGACCCGGTGAATAATATGGTCGGTCAAGACGCAACCAGAGAACAAAGAATTGAAATTAGACAACAGCTTGGATTAGATGACCCCATTTTGGTTCAATATCAGAGGTTTATGCTTAACGTAGCACAAGGGGACTTTGGACTTTCTTACCGAATTAAACAACCAGTAAGTCAGTTAATATTAGAAAGACTACCGGCGACACTAGAGTTAGTTTTTGCTTCGGCTATTATTGCAGTATTCATAGGAATAGTTCTTGGTGTCTTTACGGGTATCCGGCGTTATTCGTGGGTAAGTAAAATTATAATGAGCGTTAGTCTAATAGGCGTAAGTTTACCGACTTTTATTATTGGCATAGGTTTAATTTATCTTTTCGCGGTGTATTTACGGTGGCTCCCCTCTTCAGGTAGAGCAGGCGTAATTGAAATTGGTGGATGGAAGACATCCCTACTAACGGTCGATGGGTGGAGGTCTATAATTTTACCTGCAATCACCCTATCTCTTTTCCAGCTTACAATGATTTTGAGGCTAGTTAGAGCAGAAATGTTAGAAGTAATGAGATCAGATTACATAAAGTTTGCGAGAGCTCGAGGTTTGGCAAACAGGGCTATTCATTTCGGTCATGCTCTGCGCAACACACTTGTCCCTGTGATAACAATCATTGGCTTAAATATTGGCGGACTTATCGCGTATTCCGTAATCACAGAAACGGTTTTTCAATGGCCAGGAACTGGCTTGATGTTCATTCAGGCCGTCGATTTCGTCGATGTTCCTATCATGGCAGCATATTTGATTTTTGTTGCTTTGCTTTTCGTTGTGATTAACCTGATCGTTGATATTCTATACTTTGTCGTCGACCCTAGAATAAGACGTGGAGGGTCATAGCTTGGCTAAAATTGATCAATCAAATTCTCGTTGGCAGCGATTTTTAGACAATGATATTGTTTATTCTTTTTTTACCACACCTGGAGCTATTATTGCTGCGACCATTACCTTCATAGCAATTACTGCGGCCTTTGCAGCACCTTTAATTGCACCATATAATCCGTTTGATCCTGCCCAGATTTCTTTATGGGACGGGAAACTCCCACCAGCCTGGTCAGATGGAGGGTCAACGGCATACCTTCTCGGAACAGATAACCAAGGACGTGACATGCTTTCGACCATTCTTTACGGTGGACGCATTTCAATTCTTGTTGGCATAGCAGCCGTTTTTTTAGGCATGTTACTAGGAGTAACATTAGGCGTAATTTCGGGATATTTTGGTGGCTTAACAGATACAATCATTATGCGCATAGCAGATGTACAGCTTACTATCCCTGGAATTTTAGTTGCGATACTCATTAATGGAATTGGTAGAGCCGCCCTGCCCCTAGAGTTGCGCGAAGAGTTTGCAATTTATGTTGTGATTGTTGCCATAGGACTTACGGATTGGCCTCAATTTGCACGTGTTGCGAGAGGCGCCACACTTGTGGAGGCTGAAAAAGAGTATGTCCAAGCCGCCAAACTCATTGGATTGCCAAAATTTACCATTATTCTGCGACATATTTTACCGAATACACTCCGACCCGTCCTTGTTATCGCAACTATTGGTCTGGCCCTTGCGATAATTGCCGAGGCAACTTTAAGTTTTCTTGGTCAGGGTATACCGCCAACCACGCCTTCACTAGGTACCCTCATAAGGGTGGGAAATGAATTCCTATTCTCTGGACTTTGGTGGATTACTTTTTTCCCAGCTATTGCTCTCATAATATTAGTATTTTCTGTAAATTTATTGGGAGATTGGATGCGAGACGCACTCAATCCAAAACTACGATGAGTAATCTTCTTGAAATTAATAACCTCAGCGTAGACTTTCCTTCACGCAGAGGACAAGTCGCTGCTGTTAATAAGGTGTCAATTGAAGTCGCTAAAGGTGAAGTCCTGGGTTTAGTTGGAGAAAGCGGTGCTGGAAAGTCAACTGTAGGTAACTCTATTATCAATCTTTTAGAACCCCCTGGTTACATTTCAGGAGGGGAAATTATTTTTGATGGGGCTCGGATAGATCAATTATCTAACGAGGAAATGAGAAAGATAAGAGGAGCTAAAATTGGTACTATTTTTCAAGATCCTCAAACCTCATTAAACCCACTTATGACCATTGGAAAACAGCTATCCGAGACACTTATCGAAACTTTAAAAATTTCTGGATCTTCCGCTCGAGAAAAAGCGATTGAGCTCCTTGATTCAGTCGGCATTCCGGAGCCAGAAGCACGGTTAGACGCCTATCCACATCAGTTTTCAGGTGGAATGCGTCAACGTGTTGTTATTGCTCTAGCATTGGCTGGAGACCCTGATTTAATCATTGCTGATGAGCCCACAACTGCACTCGATGTTCTATCCAAAAACAAATTCTGGATTTAATAAAATCACTGTGTAAGCAGCGCAATTTAGGGGTCATTATCGTAACACATGATATTGGGGTCATCGCTGAAATCGCTGATCGGGTTGCAGTAATGTATAATGGTCAATTGGTAGAGCAAGGAAAAGTAACACAGGTTCTTCAAAAACCAAAACATGAATATACAAAAAGCTTAATATCCGCAGTGCCTAGTGGAGATCAAAAACTTCATCGCTTTACAGTAGTTGACTACATTGATGGATCAGGAGAAAAAGTCACTCTCGAAAATGTAAGCGATCACTGGCTGTCTAAAAACAAATCTTCCGAAACACATAATACGGCTGTTTCAGTAAAAAATTTATCAATTGAGTTTTCTATTCGGCAGGCTTTATTTCGTAAAAATCGTATTTCGTTAAAAGCTGTAGATGATGTATCAATCGAGATACAAACTGGTGAAAGTTTTGGGCTGGTTGGAGAAAGTGGATCTGGAAAGAGTACTCTTGCCCGTCTAATTGCGGGATTATATACGCCAAAATCAGGTGACATAAATATATTCGGTCATAACGTTTTACAGAAAACTCAAAAAACAAAAACTTCTTTAATTAGAAGAAAAATGCAAATGATTTTCCAAGATCCCTACTCTTCTTTGAATTCAAGAATGACCGTTGAAGATATAATCTCCGAACCAATTCGATTTCATCGATCGACCGAGAATTCGAGTGAGACATCAGAAGTTGTTCGAGATTTGATATCTTTTGTTGGCATGCCCACCACGTCACTGAAAAAATACCCACATGAGTTTTCTGGTGGCCAGCGACAAAGAATTTCCATTGCTAGAGCACTTGCCTCAAGGCCTGAGATTCTTATTTGTGATGAACCAACTTCCGCCTTAGATGTCTCAGTTCAGGCTAATATTCTAAATTTACTTAAAGATCTACAAGAAGAATTAAGTCTTACCATGTTATTCATATCGCATGATTTACCCGTAATCAGACAAATGTGTGATCGCGTTGCAGTGATGCAGAATGGAAAAATTTGTGAAATTGCCCAAACAGATGAGTTGTTCGACCATCCAGAGCATGAATATAGCAAACATCTTTTGGGCTTAATGCCTCGAATGGATTTATTTCGACTTTAAGCGTAAGCAGTGCATTTTTAGTGCAAGTAAAATTAAGCGCCATTTAGCTCTGAAATATATTCATTTGCCGTCATTCTATGATATTCGATCCCGCTAATATTAAGATCGACAGGATCAGGATCAACAATCTCAATTTTGGCATTATTTCTAAGCGCATATCGAAGCGCAATAGATGTAATATTTACACTGAAAGATGTTCCCATAAATACCACACTATCTGCAGATTGCATTTCTTGCTCAGCTTCGCTTATTCGATATAATTCTGTATAATATTCATCAAACAACAGTACAAATGGCTTGAGAGAATGGCCATATTCTGGGTGATCTTTTATTTTGAATAACTCGAGCAAGAGCCGCTTTAATTTCGTATCATCGTCTAAATCAATTTGAGAGTTGGCAACAATATCCCAAGGCGCATCATGTAAGGGCACTATGTTTTCTTGTTTTTGAAAAACAGTCACTTTATCTAAACGCCCATGAATAGAAATATACTGAGTATTGCCTGCTTTCCCGTCTAAGCCATCAATATTTTGTGTTATAAGATTTTTATCAGCTAGCCAAAAATGAACCTCGTTAGGCAAGATATGACGATAAGATGCAAATCTCTTATAATACCAAAGAAGAAATTCAGCTGGATTTTCACAATACATTTTTCTCGTTGCCATTTCTTGAGGAGTAAAATTTGAACTTCCTATTGTCCAAAAACCATCAGCACCTCGAAATGTTGGAATTCCACTATCTTTGCTCACACCTGCGCCCGTGATAAAAAGCTTTTGAAACATTAGGTTGAGAGCCTTACCTTATTTAATTATTGAAATTGAAACCCCATAAATCCATATGTTGAAAACATTTGAAAAGCAAAGACTGCCAACATAATCATTAATGCTATAATTAATATTGTGTATTGGTGCATAAATATCCAACTAAATTAAAAATGACTTTATTAGGATGCCACATTTAGTATATTGAATCAATTTCAATACACTATATTGCTAAAATTGAAATTTCTGTTAAATAGATATTGGACGATCTGGAGCCATGGTCTGACTTAGAATTCCCCCCCCACAAAGAATGATCATGGCTCGCAAAAAGCGGAAGGGGCAAATGCGTGATTTCTCATACATTTACCCCTTCACGGATAACTACTGTCTCTTTCTTATCCTTGCGTGAGCTTAAACTAAGTTTAAGTTCATGCTAGGCGTTCATCTCACCTATAANGCTTGCGCTTTATAAGCCAGTTTCACCTTTTACTGTGATCCAACTCGAGAGTTGTGGACGATCTCAGCTTATTAATCCAGAGTTGGTTTTGTCCGTTTTTTACTTAAATTATCTATCTTTCGATGACATTCTAAGTAACTAACTTCTAATACCCCCCAGTTTTTATCCTGTCCNTCACAATNGCATGAAAAAACCAACACTCAAAATGAAATTTTACATATCCACAGAAAAACAGTTAGTTGTCCACAAAAATGAAAAACTTATCCACAAAAATTAAAAAAAACCAATTTCTTAAAGTAAAAATTCAANTGATTTCANCGAATCAAAGNGTAAAATTTTAGGAATTTTGCTTCAAAAATTGCATAGCCGCTTGAGTTCCTCCAACCTGATGGGGAACATCACTATTAGCGAGTCCCATTTCAATTCCACCGAGAGTTGCTACTAGCATTAAGTCATTAAAGTCTCCTAGATGTCCTATTCGAAAAACCTTACCCGCCAGACGAGACAAACCGTTTCCTAAAGCCATGTCAAACTTGTCCAGCACAATAGATCGGAGATTATCTGCATTATGTCCCTCTGGTAAAAGTACAGCCGTAAGTGTATTTGAGAANTCNTNCTTATTTTCGCATAAAACTTCTAAGCCCCATGTTTGCACAGCTAAGCGGGTGGCCTCAGCGTGTCTTTTGTGTCGTAAGAAAACATTGTCTAACCCCTCTTCTTTNAGCATCAAAATTGCCTCGTTGAGACCAAATAACAAGTTAGTCGCAGGTGTATATGGAAAAGCTCCGGTAGAATTAGATGTAATGTGTTCCCCCCAATCCCAATAAGATCTAGGTAAGGTAGACTTCTCATAAGCGCCCCATGCTTTTTCCGAAATAGCGTTGAATGACAGGCCGGGTGGGAGCATCAGCCCTTTTTGAGAACCAGAAACAGTAACATCAACCCCCCATTCGTCATGACAAAAGTCTGAAGATGCTAAAGAAGAGATTGTGTCTGCCATCAATAGAGCACTGTGTCCAACGTCATCGATACATTGTCGAACTTTAAAAACATCTGACATCGCTCCTGTAGACGTTTCATTATGGACAATACAAACTGCTTTAATCTTACCAGTTTTGTCAGACGAAAGGCGCTCTGCAATTTTTTCAGGTTCAGCGCCTCTTCTCCAATTGGTTTCAATGAGTTCAGCGTTTAATCCTAATCGCTTTGCTAATTTAACCCACAAGCTTGCAAAATGCCCTGTCTCGACCATCAAAACAGTATCGCCTGGCGACAAAGTATTAACTAAAGCCGCCTCCCAAGCGCCAGTTCCAGACGCAGGATATATAATTACATGGTTTTCGGTCTTAAAAATATCTTTGATGCCCGATAAGCATTTTTTTGCCAGATTAAAAAATTCTTCGCCCCGATGATCAATTGTAGGATAATCCATAGCTCTTAAAATTCTATCTGGAACATTTGTCGGACCAGGTATTTGAAGTAAGTGCCGTCCTGCTTTATAATTTTTTTTCATTTCAAATTTCCATTAAGTTTAAATCAACAATCGTAGACTGTTTGGTCCCTTTCGCCGCATTATTATGATAAAAGTTGTACTTTCAATACCGCCAGTTATGCTTGTTCTTATTTATTACATAATTGAGTTTGAAGACCAAAATGAAATCTAAGATTTCAGATTTAAAAAGTTCACTATCGGGCGAAGTACTTGATGGGCAATTTGATCGTGGCCGCTACTCAACAGATGCCTCTATTTATCAGATTATGCCTGAAGCGGTTGTTTTGCCAAAAACTATAGACGATGTACAAACAACCATTCAATTTTCTCAAGAAAACGCCATTCCTATACTACCAAGAGGTGGGGGGACTTCCCAAAATGGGCAGACAGTAAATCGAGCCATTGTTTTAGATAATAGTCGGTATTTGAATAAGATAATTGAAATTGACGAAAAAAATCTGAGATGTGTTGTCGAGCCTGGTGTTGTTCTTGATGAGTTGAACCGCCGTTTAAAGCCCTTCGGCCTTTGGTTTCCAGTAGACGTCTCAACATCCAGTAGAGCCACAATCGGTGGTATGGCCGGTAATAATTCAGCGGGTGGTCGATCAATCCGATACGGAATAATGAGAGATAATGTTTTATCAATCGATGCCATTTTGTCAGATGCCTCAAAAGCAACCTTCGGTTTGGCAAGAAATAATCTAATTGGCTTAGGCGAAATATTTCCAAAATTAATAAACATTGCCAAAAAATATCAAACGGAAATTGAAACTAGATACCCAAAAGTTCTCAGAAGAGTGGGAGGATATAATTTAGACGCCCTATTGCCTGACACGCTTGCATCCAGGCCGGGAAGTATTGGCAATGAAAAAGATATAAATCTCTCACATTTGATTGTTGGTTCAGAGGGAACCCTAGCTTACTCAACAGCTATAGAATTAAAATTATCTCCTCTACCTTCACCAAAAATCATGGCTCTATGTCACTTCTCTACTTTTTATGAAGCAATGGATTCAGCTCAACATATTGTTAAGTTAAATCCAATTGCAGTTGAACTCATTGATAGCACAATGATTTCACTTGCCAGGTCTATACCAATTTTTTCTAAAACAGTTACCGATTATGTCGTCGACAATCCAGCAGCCATTTTGGTTGTTGAATTTGCAGAAGAAAACTGGGCATCAAATATCAAAAAGGTAAAAGATCTTGAGACCCTTCTTAAAGTAGGGAAAAAGAACAATATTGTCGTCTTGGAAGATCAGAAATCTCAAAATCGTATTTCAGAGATGCGAAAATCCGGCTTGAACATCATGATGTCGATGAAATCAGATGCCAAGCCAGTATCATTCGTTGAAGATTGCGCCGTACCGTTGGAAAGTCTGGCTGAGTATACACAAGGATTGACAGATATTTTTAAGAAGTACCAAACCTCAGGCACCTGGTATGCGCACGCGTCGGTTGGTTGTTTACACGTTAGACCTGTTTTGAATATGAAAAAGTCCAAAGACATCGTTAAGATGCGAGCAATAGCCAGTGAAGCGTTTGAGCTTGTTAAAACATTCGGAGGATCGCACTCAGGAGAACACGGGGATGGTATTTCTCGTTCTGAATTTAATCCTGTTATGTTTGGAGAAAAGCTAACTAATGCATTCAGAGAAATAAAATCACTAATGGATCCAAATGGGATACTAAACCCAGGTAAAATAGTTGATGCCCCAAAAATGGACGACAGGCACTTATTTCGGTTTTCGCCAGGTTACTTAGTTNGTGATTTTCAAACTGAATTAGATTGGTCACCGTGGACGGGTAATGCTAGCGGTTTTCAAGGTGCTGTCGANATGTGCAATAACAACGGAGCCTGTAGAAAACTTAAAGGTGGCGTTATGTGCCCTTCTTTTAGAATTACNGGGGACGAAAAAGATAGTACTCGCGGTAGAGCAAATAGCTTGNGGCTCGCAATGTCTGGTCAATTAGGGGAAAATGCTATGACATCGCCCGAAATGTTAGAAACAATGAAGTTATGTGTTTCCTGCAAAGCTTGCAGACGAGAATGCCCGACAAGTGTGGATATGTCGGCGATGAAATTAGAAGTAATGGCTCTAAATGCTCAACAAAATTCTCTATCAATACACGAAAAACTCATCGCATTTCTACCAGACTATGCTCCTGTAGCTGCTTCACTTAACAAATTATTAAACCTTCGGAATTCCTCAAAANTTCTCGCTAAACTAGGTGAAAAACTTACTGGTTTTTCGGCAAAAAGAGACCTCCCTTTATGGAGAAAAGACTGGTATCGTGACAGCGAAATTCCAGCAGATCCAAGTGATAAATATCCTGTGATTTTATTCATCGACACATTTAATAGATATTTTGAGCCCGAAAATTTACGCAGTGCTGTAAGGGTTTTGCGCAATGCGGGATATCAACCCTTTTATCCAAAGCCTAACGGTAAAAGCCAGAAAGCATTATGTTGTGGGAAGACCCACCTTTCAGTTGGAAATGTTTCTAAAGCAAAGCAGTCTGCTGAAAGAATAATTAAAACTTATCTTCCGTATGCACAAAAGGGTTTTCCAATAGTTGGGCTCGAACCTTCTTGCCTATTAGCATTGAAAGATGAAATTCCGTCCTTATTAAAAACAAATGAAGCAAAGCTAGTATCGGAAAATATCATTACATTTGAAGAATTACTATCAAAAGACAGAAAATTCCTTAAGCTTAAACCCTTAAAAGCTAAAGCACTGCTGCATGGACACTGCCATCAAAAAGCTTTTAACGTTTTAGAACCCGTTGAGAACGTACTAAATTTAATCGAAGATCTCGAAGTTGAAAAAATAGAAACAAGTTGTTGCGGAATGGCAGGAGCTTTTGGCTACTCAAAAGAGACTATCGATTTTTCATTACAAATGGCGGAGAAAGATCTTTTCCCAAAGATTAGGCAAGCCGAACACGAAACTATCTTAATTGCCGATGGCACATCTTGCAGAAGTCAGATTGTTGATGGCACCAAAAGAGAAGCATTACATGTCGCGAGACTGTTGGATAGACAGCTTTTGAATGATTAAAATAAACCAACACCAATCAGACGCATTCCCATAAATAAAAAGGCAATTAAAACAGCCTTTTCGAACCAACTTTGTGACGTTTTATTTCGGATGATCTCACCTACCCTAAACCCAATAAGAACAAAAACTAAACCAAATATGGACTGCATTGCCGCTTCTTTAGTTAGTACTCCGCCAAAGATTAAACCCAAAATTAATGGCACTGCACCTGCTAAAAAAAGAAATCCAGTTGCTGAAATAAATCGGTCTTTATCCACCCTTCTCGCGATCAGATAAATAGCAACGGTTGGTGACCAAATTGAGCTTAAGCCACCGAGAACGCCAGACAAAACTCCAAAGCTAATCTGCCAAAATCGACTGTCGCTTAGTTTTACTTTAATACCAATCAAGCCATTCACAGATACAATAACCATTGCTACTCCAATTGAAATCGTAAGAAGTCCAGTCGGATATTTTGACAAAAACAATGAAGTTAAAAAAATGCTCAATATTATAGCTATGGCAAATAACCAGTAAGTTTTAATTGCCTCCACCCGATATTTAGAACGAGAAAATTGTGTTAAATTTGTAAAGAGTATTGGAATAACAAGTAGTGATATCGCGTGCGCTGGCGGTATAACTAATGTCAAAAGAGCCATAGCAGCTGCAGGTAACCCAATGCCAAGAAAACCCTTAACAATTCCTGATAGAAAAAAAACAAAAAGCATAAAAATTAGAGTGGTAATATCACTCGAAGGAAACAATATATTCCAAATATCTTCGTTCATATCACTAAACAGGCGCTAGCAGTCAAAGTGTAAGCTTACTTTTGATTTTCGTTATCATAGATTAATTCAAATAATTTTAGTCTCTGAACCTTTCCCGACGGCCCTTTAGGTAGGTCAGGAACGATATGAATTTTATCTGGAGACTTAAATTCTCCAATTTGATTTTTACAGTGATTTTTTAACTCAGCTGACCCAACAGATACTTTTTCTTTAAGACAAACGCAGGCTTCTACTCTTTCTCCATAATCTTTGCACGGAACCGCAAATGCAGCGGCTTCTAATATACTGGGGTGTGTAAGTAACGCTTCATCAATTTCTCTCGGAGCAATATTTTCACCACCTTTAATAATCAATTCCTTTATTCTGCCTGAAACAAATACATATCCGTCCTTGTCCAAATATCCTAAATCTCCAGTACGCAGCCAGCCATTTCTCACAATTGTTTTTTGAGTTTCTTCAGGCTGCTTAAAATACCCCTGCATAACATTATCGCCCTTAACCAATATTTCTCCCGTTTGACCTGCGGGTAATGCTTCGAATTGATCATCACCAATCATAATTTGATTACCATAAGCCATTCCCGGAGATCCAATTTTACGTTTTCCGGGCGGCATCGGATTTGTCGTTATCTGAGATCCTGTTTCAGTTAATCCCATAGTTTCAATGATTGGGATATTAAATCTCTTTTCAAATTTTTTATGAATATCCGGTGATAATGGGGCAGACGCAGAGCGGGCAAAACGAAGAGATGATATATCCTCCGGAGTTTCCTCGTTATTAAGAATATACGAAAATTGAGTAGGAACTGCCGAAAACCAAGAACAATTAAATTTAGCTATGNTCTTCCAAAATGAATTTACCGAAAATTTGTGGGGAATTACTAAAGTGCTCGCCGACACAATGGTACCCATTACAGTAACACACATTCCATTTATATGATAAATTGGCAGTACACACAGGCCACTATCATTTCTGTCTATTTCATGACCAGTAGATATATATCGACCTGCAGCAAGTAAATTGGCGTGGCTTAACATGACGCCCTTAGGTTTTCCCGTTGTTCCTGACGTATACATAAGAAGAGCAATATCATTAGGATTTGACTTGATATTTTCTAATTGGAAATCTTTTCCTTCCGAAGGAATAGCGGCTAAATCTGGGCCCTCAATTGGATCAAGCTTTATTAATTTCACATTACTATTTTGCTGAGCCGCCGCTGACTCGATGAGATCTCTGCAATCATCAGCTACAAAAATAAATTTAGCTTCCGAATGTTCAATTGTGTAAGCTAAAACGGCACTACCAGCGACTAAATTTAATGGAACGGCTATAAAACCAGAGGAAACAATAGCCATGAACATCAAACACGATGCAGTACTATTTGGCGCAGCTATCGCTATGCTTGATCCTCGTTCAATGCCTGTTTCTTTTAATTTTTGACCAATTGCGGAAATAGTTTCGTTAACTTCTCGAAAACTTATAGATTGACCGGTTTCTGGTGAAACAAGCCAAACCGCATCAGAAAATTTAGAACTGTTGTAAAGAATTTGATCGCCAATTGTTTCTGGAAACTTAATTTCATTCACTGAGAAGTTTCTCCCCAGTAACTACCAAAAATTTCCTCTAAACTTGGCTTATTTTCTTCGATTGTTTGAACAACTCTTACTTTATTAGTAAAATGCTCCCAATTAAGATTTTCATCGATTGAGTTACCTCCCCAACTCCCACACCCCATAGACAAGGAAAAAGGAAGGCCATTATTGAAAAAACCTCCAGTGGCAAAACAATGAGCTTGATTTACGATAACCCTACAAGTTTTAGCCAACATGGCTATTTCATGCGCTCTTTTTTCATTTTTCGTATGTATCCCTAAAGAATGTCCAGCTCCTTGATAATTTTGAATTTTTATCGCTAATTCAATAGCTTCTGAGAAGCTCTTAACTTGATATAACGTTAAGAACCTCGACATTTTTTCCCCACAAACGACTTCATTTGGACCAGCTTTATTCGTAGGCAAAATTAGAAATTTTGTATTTTCGGTTGCTCTCTCTCTCAAGCCGACCTTTTCGATGATTACATCTATATCTTGAGCTAACAGATCGGTGGTCATTTTACTATTTTTCCAATGGATATTGATCAGACGCTCGGTCTCCTCCTCATTTAGAAGTAATCCTCCCTCATCGCTGAGGTATTGAACCGTTTCGTCATAAACATCTTCAATTGCAATAACAGAATTTTCTGACGAACATGAAGTAGCATTGTCGAACGTTTTCGAAATTGCTATTTTACCAGCTGCTGCCTGTATATCTGCTGTTTCATCAATTATTGTGACAACATTTCCCTGACCAACACCNAANGCNGGGGTACCAGATGAATATCCAGCTTTAACATTATTTTGCGAACCTGTAACGACCAGCATATCNGCCAGTTGCATAAGCCTGTTAGTTTTTCCTTTACTAGGTGGCATAGGAACCATTTGAACCAAATCCTGATCCAGGCCAATCATCGATAGATTTTTATGGATTAATAAAAGTAGTTCTTTGAGAGGCTTTGCTCCCTTTGGCGATGGGGCAACAATTATAGAGTTTCCACACTTCAAAGCATTTATAATATTATTTACCGGAGTGGCTAATGGATTGGTTGATGGAACAATAGCAGCAACCACACCCTTGGGTCTTAAGTAGGTAGTTAAACCCTTCTTTTTGTCGTCAGAAATATGACCAAAAGATTTCACGCCTTTTATGTCTCTTAAAAGCCCAAGGGTTTTATTGTGATTTTTTTTGATTTTATCTTGTACGTTTCCAAGACCTGTTTCTTTTACAGCGAGCTCTGCAAGCTTTTTATTTTGCTCAGGCTTCATGAGAGCCCAACCAACGGCTTGGCAGGCTAAATCGAAAAGATGTTGCGATCCATTTTCTTCAAATTTTTGCTGTGCAATCCGCGCTTTTTTAACCAGAAGATCTATTTCATCAATCTCTGCTGAGTTAACCATTAAAACGATCCTATGTTAGGTAGCTTTAGACTTCTGAAAGAAAGCCGAATGCAAACTTTTCAAAAGTGTTAAAACTCCTGCTACAATCAATATTGTACAAATTGGGCGCGAAAAATAAGTACCCAAATCGTAGTGAACCATTTGCATACCCTGAGCAAAATTCTGCTCTCCTATTTTGCCAAGAATCAGGCCAAGTACAATACCTGGGATTGAGTAGCCTGATCGCCGGAGTAAAAATCCTATTATCCCGGCAATAAACATCACAATAACATCCAGCACTAACCCACGGCTTATGTAAGCGCCTATACTCGCTAGCATCAGGATCATAGGAGCAAGAAATTGAAAAGGAATTTTCAATAAGTACAAAATTGTTTTTGTTTCAATTAAACCAACAAATAAAATCGATAGATTAGCGTAAAACATAGCTGCAAATACTATCCAAATAAGTTCGGGAGAATTATAGAATACCAATGGACCTGGTTCTAAATCATGCATTTGAAAAACTGCAACCATCATCGCTGTCAATGCGCCACCAGGAAGGCCCAAAGCTAACAATGGTATCATTGCAGCACCAGTTGCTGCGTTGTTAGCTGTCTCGGAAGAAATAACCCCTTCAAGTTTTCCTGTGCCAAATTCAGATTTATTTTTTGACCATCGAACTGCCTCACCATACCCCATAAAAGCCGCTAAGGTAGCCCCAATGCCAGGCAAAATACCACAGAAAAAACCTACAAAAATGGACCGGACAACAGCTATCTTATGGGCCCACAACTCTAAAAATGATGGAAAATCTACATTAAATTTTGGAGCTGAATATTTTCCACTAACGTTTTTTTCAGCCTGAATAAAAATTTCTGAGACCGCAAAAAAACCAAGAATTGCTGGCACAAAAGCGATCCCAGCCGCCAAATCAGAATAACCAAAATTGAAACGATTAATTCCACCTACTGG
>JGI24820J26691_1000290_pt1 | contig 14751 bp, 16 predicted proteins | sample METZYME_5_50m_FD_26691 | JGI IMG/M metagenome (IMG submission 26691) | reverse complement strand
AAAGTTGCTGTAATAACTACTTCCTCCATGCTTTTTTCTTGCGCGAAACTGAAATTCGCAAATGAAATAAATGGTAAAGCTAAAGTAACAGTGAGTAATTTTCTAAATAATTTCATTTATTCTCCCCCTGAATAATGATGATTTATATATATTAAATATATATATAATCGTACAAATGTCCAGTAAAAATGAATTTTTTCCATNATTNCAAAGCTTTAAAAGTGATTTAAATTTATTGTTTTTAAATTAACGGATTTTACTTGCTGTGTGAGACACACTATCAAAAGTTACAAAATCACACATACTATTATTTAATACTTGTATGGTAATGTTATGATTCTCAAGGGTATCAAAACAATTATGCCAAACAAAATCGAAGGTATTTTTAGCATGATTGCTTAAAGGTCTAAATAGTGCAGAAAGACATGATCCCTTGATACCTAATTGTTTAATTTCTCTATAATAGCTCTCCTCAAAGGCAAGCAAGTCAGACTCATTGCAGCCCTCTTTATAATTACAATATCTGAATTCTTGAAAGTACATTCTCTCATCAAAGGGGAGAATCTTTCCTCTTATGCTAGCTTTATAATCTAAAATATTATCTGTATCAGAACAAAGGACTGAGCTATTTTCATCATTCCATTTTGCTTCGTGATTTTCTTTCCAATCTTTCCAAAACTTATCTCTATCTTTAGTCCAGAATTCTTGCTGCCACAGCATATCGTAATCTTGATTGGTAGATACTGGAACTAATGATACAGCCATAAGGACATCAAAATTTTCTTTGTCTATTTTTTTATTCCATCGTTCAATCAGATCTATAAAATTTGCATCTGAAAAGTTAGGCCCTTTTTGGCATGGAACAAATTCCACCATCCAATCACCGTGTTCATCCTCGTTTTTCCATATTGCTGAATCAATTTTTTTCATATTATTTTGCTGCAATTATCGTTATTAGTTAGAACTAAAGAAGATATAATATTTTTAGAAAAATTTTAAAATTAATCAATCCCGATGGAATCTATTACAGATTCATGAACAATTTTTCCATCTTGAATGTTTAGTCCACTCATCAGCCCTTTATCATCCATAAGAGCATCATTTAATCCTTTTGCAGCTATTTTTCTTATATATGGAAGAGTAACTTGATTAAGAGCTTGGGTAGATGTAATAGGAACAGAGCCAGGCATGTTTGTGACACAGTAATGGATTACGTCCTGATAAACATAAGTTGGATTATCATGTGTGGTGGGTTTACTTGTTTCACTGCACCCACCTTGATCAATCGAAATATCAACAAAAACACTTCCAGGCCTCATCGCCTTAATCATATCTGATGTAATAACTTTTGGAGCAGCTTTTCCCACATCGTAAACTGCGCCAATAAGAAGATCAGTTTCTTTAACAGCCTCCAAAATTGCTGAAGGAGAGGACTTGATGTATTCAATTCTATTAGATCCAAATTTCGATTCTAACTGGCTAAGTTTATGATCTGATAGATCTATAATTTTTACATGTGCCCCATTACTTACTGCCTTTGCTATAGCTTCTGTTCCAGCTGCTCCAGCTCCAACAACTGTTACAGTTCCGGAATTAAAATCGCTCGAAAAGCCTAATAATTTTCCAAGTCCTTGATTATTTTTTAAAAGGTAATTGGAACCTACCAAAAATGATAATTGGCCAGCAATCATGCTCATCGGTGACAACAGTGGAAGCCTTTCATCATTAGAAGTTACAGTCTCATAAGCCAATGCTGTCACACCCGTTGCTGCTAAAGCAAGTGCATGAGATGGATTTCCCGCAAGATGCAGGTAAGTAAATAAAACATGATTTTTATTTATATATTGTAATTCTTCCGCTATTGGCTCTTTGACCTTAATTATGAGTTCTGATAAAAGATAAAGTTCTTCTGCAGATGTAATTTTTGCGCCTGCACGAAGGTAATCTTCATCAGAACAGCCTATACCTTGACCTCCGTTAGTCTCAATAAAAACCTCATGGCCATCATCAATTAAAACTTTCACGGATGAGGGATTTAAACCTATTCTATATTCGTTATTTTTTAATTCTTTTGGTGACCCAATTTTCATACAAGCAATATACATTAAAAATTGTACATTTGTGCAGTTTTTGTTGATACATATAATTTAAAAAAAATAATTGGCACAGTAATTGCATCTAAGAAATGTAAGTTCATAAAAACATAGGAGAAATTATGAAACAATTACTGTTATTATTAGGCACGCTTGCCATGCCCTCTTTTGCTTCAGTGAGTGCGAATGTAGCTTTCACCTCAGATTATGTCTGGAGAGGAATGACTCAAAGTGATGGACCTGCAATTCAAGGTGGTTTTGACTTTGAGGCTGAAGGTGGATTCTATGCTGGTATTTGGGGATCAAATGTTAATTTTAACGATGGTTCTGGAAGTGAGTTAGACTACTATGCTGGCTATAGTTTCTTAGTAGGCGATGTAGGCGTTGATATTGGTTACATTGCATTCGATTATCCAGATAATCAAACAGATTTAGATTTTGAAGAAATCTATTTAGGTCTTTCCTTTGGTGATTTAGGCTTATTCTTTGCTTCTGGTCAAGATGGTGCTCCAGATTACACAGAAGTTTCATATGGAATTGGCCCAGTATCACTTTCATATGGTACTTATGATGATGTTAGCGATAATGTCACTTTAAGCTATGGTTTTGCATGCGGTTCATATGAATGTGGGCTAACAATGTATGACATGACTGATGAGGGTTACGGAACTGGTGATGAAGATGGAATCCTCTTTTCAATTTCAGCGAGCCTATAAATCATGAAATTAGTTGTAGCAATTATTAAGCCATTTAAACTTCAAGAGGTGCGTGAAGCACTTGTTGATGCAGGCATTGAAGGCTTAACTCTTTCAGAAGTTAAGGGGTATGGCCGACAAAAAGGACATACTGAACTTTATCGTGGTGCTGAATATACGGTAGATACTCTTCCAAAGATAAAACTAGAAATTTTAGTAGAAGACGAGAAACTCAGTACAGTCACTAACACCATTACATCCACCGCCGGCACTGGAAAAATAGGTGATGGAAAAATTTTTGTAATTAACGTTGAAGATGTCATCAGGATTCGAACTGGTGAAACTGGCAACGAAGCTATTTAATTAGGAGAAAAAATGAAATTATTAAATTACTGTCTTATAGGTTTAACAACCCTACTTTCACCGGCCGTGCTTTCATCTGAAATTAATACTGGAGATACTGCTTGGATTCTTACTGCTACTGCTTTGGTATTATTTATGACCCTTCCAGGACTAGCGCTTTTTTACGGAGGGCTTGTCAGATCGCAGAATGTTTTATCTGTGCTTATGCAATGCTTTGCAATTTGTTGCATAGTTTCTGTTGTATGGGTAGTCTATGGTTATAGTCTTGCATTCACTGGTGATGGTTTAATTATTGGTGGAACTGATGCTTTTTTCTTATCTAATTTAATGAGAGATTCAGTATCTGGATCATTGCCTGAAAGTTTGTTTGTTGTTTTTCAAATGACATTTGCTGTAATTACTCCAGCTCTGGTAGTTGGTGCATTTGCTGAGCGCATGAGATTCAGTGCTATGTGCATTTTTACAATTCTTTGGGTAACTTTAGTATATCTGCCTGCATGTCATATGGTTTGGGGCGGAGGGTACCTTGGAAGAATAGGTGTCATTGATTTTGCTGGAGGTTTAGTTGTACACGCAACATGTGGAGTTGGAGCTTTAGTTGCTGCAATGATGCTTGGCCCAAGAAAAGGTTTTCCTGGAGGCTCATTAATTCCGCATAACAGACCTATGGTTGTTATGGGAGCTGCTATGCTCTGGGTTGGTTGGTTTGGATTTAACGGAGGTAGCGCAGTGGCGGCAGACTCAAGTGCTGCAATGGCTATTTTAGTAACTCACATAAGTGCTGCAGTTGGTGCGCTAACTTGGATGTTAGCAGAATGGTTCAAAACTGGTAAACCAACAGTTGTTGGAATAGCTACTGGAATGGTTGCTGGGCTTGCTACTATTACACCCGCCTCTGGTACTGTGGGTCCCCAAGGAGCGATACTAATAGGTCTTTTAGCAGGCTTTGTATGTTTTTATGCAACTCAAATGATTAAGGTTTATTTTAAAATTGATGATTCATTGGATGTTTTTCCTGTTCATGGAGTTGGAGGTATTTTAGGAATTTTAATGCTTGCCTTTGTAGGTAAGCCAGATGGATTCCTAGGTGCTGGTGCAGCTGGATTTGATCCATCTGTGTTTGAACAATTGATGATCCAGCTGCAAGGTGTTTTAGTAATCTGCATTTGGACTTTAATATTTTCTTGGATTGCCCTGAAAATTACCTCATACGTTTCAGATTTAAGAGTAAGTGATGAAAATGAACATGAAGGTCTAGATTTAACCGAGCATAACGAGAGTGGTTACATTACTAGTGGCTAGTGCGATTGCTGCTTTCTTATGACAGGATTAGCGTACTGTTCTAATAATTTTGAACGTGCGCTAATTCCTAAAGGCTTAGTTCTTTTCTCTAATTCTTGTATTGCTAAATTAATTTCTTTACTTGAAAAATTTGTTTGACTTTGACCTTGCCAGTCCCAACCAAGCAAATTGCATGCAGCAAAATTTGTTGAGTGAAGCTCATACATTTTTAATATTGAATTAGTTATTTTGTTTGAGATTTCTTGATAATCATCATTAGGTTCAAATACCATTGGTTCAGATATATTTAATGTGACGTGTCCTTTAAATCCTGTTATCCCATTTGCAATGCTTTTTAGATCTTCATCTTTCTCTTTGACATATTTGTTGTTCAATTCAGATGCATCAAGCTCCATAGCTTTTAATTGATCATTTGGATCAAATTCATATGAGATAGATACGGGAACAACACTCAAAGAATTAAAATATTCAGCTATAGATTTTGATTTTCTCTCGCTTAGATGGATCATTTTAAGCAGTGCGGGATCAGTTTCGTCAATTCCATCCTTTGCTCTGCCTTGTTTTTGAGCAATCCAAACTGAGTCATTATCTTGAAATATACTTTTATTAATAAATTGTGAGGCAAGAGATAAACCAGAATAAATTTCTTTCTTACTTGCTCCTGATCTTTGAATAATAAAGCTTTTGTTTAATCGAAATAAATCAGAGGCCCAGCTTTCTTCCATTAGATTATTTCCCACAGCAATATTGAATGTTTTAAAGCCAGATTGATAAAGATTTAGAGCAAGAAGCGCTGCGTCTAATGTAATATCTCTATGATTGGAGATAAACAAATAGCTATGATTTTGGTTTAACTTTTCAAGTCCATTTACAGAAAAATCTGTAATAGATTCTTTTACAACTTTTTCCATCAATTTTTTAAATACTTTTTGATAATCATCAATTGTGTGAATTGTTTTTGCTCGAGAAACAAGTCTTTGCTTTATAAAGTATTTAAGTAAAGGGATTTTTGATAGAATGCCCGGAAATTGAAGCCCCATTAAAGCATTTAAAACTGATTGATTAGATGTAAGTGATAACAGGACGTCTGCTACTTCAGTATCATTGTAAGGTCTGATGTTTTTAAATGGATCCATGGCATCACGCTAGGAGTTGAATCATAACTCCAGCTGCTACTGCTGAACCAATAACTCCAGCTACATTAGGACCCATGGCATGCATTAGTAAAAAGTTTTGTGAATCATTTTCAAGGCCTACCTTATTTACAACTCTTGCAGCCATAGGAACAGCAGATACTCCAGCAGCTCCAATCAAAGGATTTATTTTATTTTTGCTCAGAATATTCATCATTTTAGCCATTAGGATTCCAGAGGCTGTGCCTATTGAAAATGCAATTATTCCTAAAGAGAGAATTCCAAGCGTTTCAGGAGTTAAAAACTGTTCAGCTGCAAGTTTAGACCCAACAGCTAGTCCTAAAAAAATTGTGACAATGTTAATAAGTGAATTTTGCACAACTTCACTTAATCTCTCGACCACAAGGGATTCTCTCATTAAATTACCAAAACAAAACATACCAATTAATGGAGCAGCACTTGGGAGCATCATACCTACAAGAAAAACTAGTATTATTGGAAAAATAATTTTTTCCTTTTGAGAAACCTCTCTTAATTGAACCATTCTGATTGTTCTTTCTGAATTTGTTGTTAAAAGCCTCATAATTGGTGGTTGGATTAATGGGACTAATGCCATGTACGAATAAGCAGCGACGGCTATAGCACCCAAAAGCTCTGGGGCTAAAATTGAAGAAACATAAATTGCAGTTGGGCCATCAGCGCCACCAATAATTCCAGTTGCAGCGGCTTGCTTTAAGGTAAAAGTAACTAAACCTAATTTATTTAATAACAAGGCACCAATAACTGTCGCAAAAATACCAAATTGAGCAGCAGCTCCTAATATTAATGTTTTTGGATTAGCTAACATTGGACCAAAATCAGTCATGGCACCAACACCCATAAAAATAACTAGAGGGGCAACTCCTGAGCCAATTGCCACATTATAAAAAGTATTTAAAATTCCAGCCTTATAACCTAACTCTGCTGCATATTCATTTAATAGCCATAACTGAGAATGTGATGCTGTTTTAAGAAATGATGTTAAAGATTCTCCATCAGTAGCCGAGACTAAAGACATCGCTCCAGCTAACTCATTTCCATCAGAGTAATAAATTAGCTTTTCAATTGGACTTAGAGCCAATCCAATTTCAGGAATATTTGTAAGGATTGCACCAAAGCCAATAGGTAATAGTAACAGAGGTTCAAATTTCTTACTTATAGCTAAATACAAAATTAATAATCCAACCAATAGCATGATTGATTGTCCTGAGGACAAACTGAAGATTCCTAAATTAGAAAAAATTGCTTCTAGATTCATTAGCTTTGAATTTCAAACAAGGGATTGCCGGGTTTTACTGTATCTCCCGGTTTAACAAAAATTTTAGAAATGATTCCAGATGAAGGCGCCTTAATTTCTGTCTCCATTTTCATAGCTTCTAATATGAGAATAGTTGCATCGGCTTCAACAGAATCTCCCTCTGAGGCGATCGTTCTNAAGATATTTCCGCCAAGAGGAGCCTCTATAATCGNTCCAAGACCAGCTTCAACTTTAGTATCAGACTTCGTTTCATTTATTTGAGACCCATCATTGATTACCACTGAATTATCAGCCTTTAATGTAACTGAGTATTCTTTATTATCAATACTTACTAAATATGCAGAATCAGTTAATTCATGAATTTCTAGCGGCTCAGGTTCGAAGTAGTCTGGATTATCAATATTTGCTAAAAAATTCACTCCAATTTCTGGAAACATAGTATAAATGAGGATGTTTTCATCAGATGATTCAGACATGAGATTGTTTTCATTCATTACTCTTTCAAAATCTTCTTTTGCTGATTGAAAGTCATCATTCAGCAAGTCTGCTGGTCTGCATGTAATAACAGCACTATCACCAATAGCCTGTTGCTGCAGATCTTTATCTACTGGTGCAGGCGTTTCTCCATATTCACCTTTGAGTAAAGATTTAACTTCATTAGTAATTGTTGAATATCTAGAACCAGATAAAATATTGATCACTGATTGTGTTCCTACAATCTGGGAAGTAGGAGTAACTAAAGGAATGTATCCTAATTCTTTTCTAACTTTTGGAATTTCTTTGATCACACTGTCAAATTTATCTATTGAATCTTGAGCTTTAAGTTGATTCTCTAGGTTCGTAAGCATGCCCCCAGGAACTTGCGATGCAATTATTCTGGCATCTACTCCCCTCAAAGATCCTTCAAATTTCTTGTACTTTTTTCTTACTGACTGAAAATGCTCAGCAATAGGTTTAAGGTTTTCAAGATTTAAGTCTGTTTCACGATTTGTTCCATCTAGAATACTAATCATTGTTTCAGTTGGAGTATGTCCATATGTCATGCTCATTGAGGAAATTGATGTATCAATAACATCTAAGCCAGCTTCAATTGCTTTTACGCCAGTAGCTACTGAAAAACCTGTGGTGGCGTGACAATGCAAGTGGACAGGGATTTCAAGTTCGTCTTTGAGTTTTGATACAAGCTCAAAAGCTACATAAGGCTTTAATAAACCTGCCATATCTTTAATTGCTAGTGAATGAGCGCCCATATCTTGAATACTTTTTGCAAGATCGACCCATAAATCAATAGTATGAACAGGACTAGTTGTATAGGAAATAGTTCCTTGAGCATGGCCGTCTACATCAATAACTGCTTTCAATGCTTGATGCATATTTCTTGTATCATTGAGTGCATCAAAAACTCTAAAAACGTCAACCCCATTCTTTTTTGAGCACTCAACAAATTTATTCACAACATCATCCGAATAATGTTTGTAACCAAGTAAATTTTGCCCCCTTAAGAGCATTTGTTGGGGCGTGTTGGGCATCATCGATTTTATTTTTCTAATTCTTTCCCAAGGATCCTCACCTAAATATCTAATACAAGAATCAAAAATAGCTCCGCCCCAAGATTCAACTGACCAAAAACCAACGCTATCAAGATCTTTTAATGCAGATTCCATATCAGAATATCTAAATCTAGTTGCAAGTAATGACTGATGCGCATCTCTTAAAACTAATTCGGTAACACCAATTTTTTTAGAATCTGTCACGACCTAATACCTCCTAATACTTCTTTTATAATTTTATGATGAATATCGTTTTGCTCTTCTTGCAATGGATCAAAGCCATCTTCAGCCTGATTGTTCTGAATTAATACAGCAAAGAAAATTCTTAATAAATTGACTGAAATTATTAACAAAATCAAAAAACTGAATACTACGATCATTCCACTATATAGAAGATTCATTCCTTCCTGCATTAAGACATCCTGCTCATTCATTTAAATTACTAATAATATTGGTATGAATTTAGTGATTTTACACTAATCTAAGTACAATAATAAAATGTCTACACACCCGTATTTAAATATTCCAGGAATTGCAATTTCTGCTCATAGAGGTGGGAGCTTGGAAGCTCCAGAAAATACTATTGAATCTTTTGAGTATGCAATCAAAATTGGATCGTCTTACATAGAAACAGATGTTCAACTATCATCTGATGGAATTCCATATATCTTTCATGATGATGACCTCAGTAGATTATTTGGAAAAGATATTAATTTTAATTCTATACACAGCAATGAAATAGATAAATTGATGCTTTTTGATAAGTATAAAATTCCAACATTAAAAGAAACTCTCAATAAATTTCCTGACACATTTTTTCAAATTGATGTAAAAACTGATGAAGTAACAGAGCCAGCAATGAAAGTTATAAAAGAAACTAATTCTATTAAAAGGGTTTGTATAGCAAGCTTTAGCAGTGACAGGCTGAGCCTAGTAGGCAGTCTTTATCCGGAAGTTTGCTTGTCGATGGGACCGAGGGAAATAATTAAGCTTTTTTTTGCAAGTTTTGGTCTTTATAAAAAGAAAGTTCCTGGCGACTGCTTGCAAATTCCTATCTATCAATATGGTGTTAAATTAGCCACAAAAAGATTTGTTCAATATGNTCAAAGTGTTGGTTTAAAAATTCATNTCTGGACAATTAATGACGAGGATACAATGCTTAAACTAATTGATTTAGGAGTTGACGGAATTATTACCGATAGACCTAAAACTCTTAAAGATCTTCTATCGGACTATTAATTCTGAAGAAATTTTGCAAAGATTTTTCTTGCAAAAATGTACATCGGAATAATTACGCAAGAAGTGATTAAAATTTCTAACCATGCAGAAAACTGGAGCATTTCTCTTATAAAGCCTGCTAAAAAAAGACTCACCAGACCTAGCAAACTGTATAGGATAATAGATTTTCGACTAAAGAGATTCATTGTTGCTTTGAACTTTTAAAAGAATAATTGCACCCATGATAAAGAGTGCTGCTATTGGTATCAAGCCAAATCTTGTATCTTGGAAAAAGGTAACAAAAATTGCTACTAATGCTGGGCCCATAAATGCCCCTGCTCGGCCAAACATATTATAAAAACCGAAGTACTCTCCAGATTCATCTTGTGGAATAAGGGTCGCATAATAGCTCCTAGAAATAGATTGAATACCTCCCTGAATAGCTCCTACCATTGAAGCTAGAATATAAAACTCAATTGCATTAGATAAAAATGCAGAATATGCGATCACTAGAAGATAAAGAAAAATAGTAAATAATAAAGTATTTTTCTCACCAAATTTGTAGGCAAATTTCGACCAGAGTAAAGTTGTTGGAAAAGCTACAAATTGAACGAGTATNAGAGCAACTATTATATCGCTGCTAGGCAATCCTAAATTGAGAGCAAAATCGGCTGCCATTGCCATAATGGTATGAACACCATCAATGTATAGAAAGAAAGCTAATAAAAAAATAAAAACATTTTTTTTTGAGGAGACNGTTCGTAATGTATTGATCACTCTCGAGAAGGCCATTTTGAAATGGGATCCAGGTAAACTTACTCCCTTGTCTTGAATTTTTAACAAAATAGGTATTAAAAATAAGGTCCACCAAACAGATACGCTTAAGAAAGACCATCTTACCGCATCTGCAACACTGGATAGTCCAAAAAACTCTGGTTTAATGGTCATAGCTGCATTAATAAGAAATAAAAAGCCTCCCCCTAAATATCCAAATGCAAATCCATAACTAGATATTTTAGCAATGTTATCTTGATTAGAAACTTGAACTAACATCTTGTCATATAAAGTATTGCCGGCTGCAAAACAATAATTCGCTATACCAAAAAATATTAAAGCCTGAAGCCATGAGCCTGCAGGAACAAAAAATAAAATTGCAACTGAAATTATTGATATCGCGCCAAATCCAGAAAATAAAAATTTCGTTGTTCTTGAAACATCAGTTATGGCGCCAATAAATGGAGAGGTAAATAAAAGAACCAAGTTAGAAATTGTTAAGCCCCAACCGAGATAAGCAGTCTTTACTTCAGCCTCAAGACCGGTTGCCCAGAAATCATTAAAAAATATTGGGAAAAAAGCCGCTATTACAGTTGTAGCAAACGCAGAATTACCTCCATCATAAAGGATCCATGCCTTCGCTTCTGCTGAGAGCTTAGTTTTGCTCATACCAACACTGATTATTTTGATCTAGAGATTTTTTTATCAGCCCACGATAATGTAAACAATTCAAGTGAGCCAATGATTCACCTGTTGCCATGATCAGATTGCTATCATCAATTTCCCTTTTAAATAAAATATCAAAAACATCAACAGCTCTTTTAGGAGTCTTTAAAATATTATGGAGTTTATCTAAAGAAGTTTCATGGTGATCTATCAGAGCCATTAATCTCTTATGAGCGCCGATAAATGGCCTTCCATGACCAGGTAAAACTAACACAGTCTCAGGTAATATTTTTAATAGTTTATGACAGGATGCAATCCAATCCTCTACTGGGTTAGCATCTGGCTCTGTTGGAAAAGTACCAACGTGAGAGCTAATAGTCGGGAGAAGCTGATCCCCACTTATAAATACATTTAATTCCTCAGAAAAGAAGGCTAAATGCTCCATTGTATGGCCCTGTCCATCAATAACTAACCAATTTGTACCGTTGATTTCAATTCTATCGCCATCTTTTAATCGGTTATAGGATCGCGGTAATGGATGAACAATGGAGCCAAAAAAACCAAATCTCTCAGTAAAAGAATGAATCTGATCTTTTGTCATGCCAGCCTGAGTATAAAATTTTATTGCATCATTCGGAACATCATTTCCAGTATCCGCAGATAACATTCTGCATTGCAAGTAATCAGTTCTGCTCATACTAAAATTTGATTCATATTTTTTTACAAACCAGCCAGCTAAACCAACATGATCTGGATGCATATGAGTTGCAATGATGTGTTTAAAAAACAGATTTTCTTTTTTAATTAAATTTTTCCAAAGTTTTTTGGTATCTTCTAGCTGCATACCTGTATCAATTAAAGTTAAGCTNTCTTTATCACCAATAGTCCATAAATTTACATGATTCAAAGACATTGGTAATGGCATTCTTACCCAATGAATTTGCTCATTTATCTGATGTAAAACTCCATATTTCGGTACTTCTTCAATGGGAAATTCTAATCTTTTTTCTGTATTCATAATTTGATTAAAGAATTATTAGGTGGTTATACTTACTATATGGATGAAGATACACAAACAATGAAAAGCTTAGGACTATTTGTTATCGGCATAGGTGGGTTCGTATTTATGTTAGGTATTGTAGCCTATTTATTTAACTTTTAATTTTCCAGGTTTTGAGCCGCGCCTTATAGCTTTTAGAAACCGATTTGCTTCAACCGGCTCTGAAACATCATTGTCTCGAATATAATTACTGCTCCAAAACTCTTTCCAAGAAGGAAATAAATCATGGAAAAATCCTTCATAGCTCTCTTCATCAGGCCAGCGCATTTTTTTATCACCCAGAGGTGGTTTGTTTAAATCAGTTGCATACCAGTACATCGGAAGTCTTTTTTTAAAAAGCCATGTTCCATTAACTCTTTGATATGAATCCCAATAAAGCATTTGCATAATAACCCACTCATTGTCAGTTTCATGTTCATTTTTTGAATAGACNAAACCAATTGCTGAATCAGGTGTCTCAAAATCAATTATGTGATTCCCTATATGATGAGAAGTTCCCGTAAATTTATCTCTAAAAGTTGCATCAGCCCATTTTTTTAGAGCTTGACGACCACTNTTNTCTTTGCCCACTCGAACATCTGGAACAAAAAGATTTACATGCATATCAATATCTCGCATGTCTAGAGTTACAGAATATTTGGCTGCTAATTGCCTAATTTCATCAAGCGATTCAAGTCGATCTATTCTTTCTTCAATCGACATTCACTACCCAGGTGGCCATTTAAGTGGTCTGCCGCTTAATAAATGCAAATGAAGGTGAAAAACACTTTGGCCTGCTTTGGCTCCATTATTTGTAACCAATCTAAAAGTTTCATCCAAACCAAGCTCTCGAGATACCTCTCCAGCAACCCACATCAAATGTCCAAGCAACTCTTTATCTTCTTCCGAGGCATCGGATAACTTGGGAATAGGTTTTTTTGGAATAATTAATAAATGAGTAGGTGCTTGCGGATTGATGTCTTTAAACACAAGAGATAAATCATCCTCAAAAATAATATCGGCAGGAATTTCTTTATTAATAATTTTTGTGAACAATGTTTCCATAAATTTATATCAAAAATCTAAATAGCCGGAAACCAACATAGAATACGCCAGCAGAAATTCCTAAAGCTAAAACTATAACCAGCAAATCTCTTAAGGATCTTAAGAATTTACCCTCAGGTGAATTCTTTAATAATTGCTGAACCAAAAAAAGAAGAGCAATAATTGATAAGAATAATATTACTAAAGTCATCATAATTATTTAAATATAGAGCCTACTGAAACTACAAGTAAGGCTAAAGCAATCGCCCATAAAGTACAAGCAATTAAATCAGCAACATAAAATCTTTTTAATTTTAGATCAGTCACTCCGAGCATAAAAGGTACCAAGGGTCTTATTGCGGGAATAAATCTTCCAACTAAAACTGTATAGGGTCCAAAGCGATCTAAAAATTTTTGTGTTCTATGAAGAGCCTTTTGTCTTTTTTGAATAAAGTTTGAATTCAACAAAGTAGGTCCAATGGATTTGCCAACTAAAAATCCTCCAACATCACCAACATGGGAGCCTAAAAGTGCAATTCCACATATCCATGGCAAGGTTAATAATTCAATGTTATATAAATAGATACACAAAGAAAAAAGAATAGCGCTCGGCATAAAGCTACCTGTGATAATCATTGATTCCATAAAACCGAATAAGAAAACAAGCATCCAACCATATTCTGGATTAGATTCTAAAAATATTTGAATTCTTTCAAAAGACATTAGTTATTAATTTTATTTATTAAAAAACTTTTCTACTGCTTTTAAGTTGTCCTCAGAACCAAATAATTTTTTCATTGCTTTGGTTTCCATTGAACGAGCTTTATCAAGATCTTCTAACATAAATGATTTTAAGATTGCTTTAGTTTCAATAATTGAACTGAGTGATTGTTCCTTTAAATCCCGTGCATAGCCATTAGCTTGATCTAGAAAATCATCGCCAACATATTTGGCTAGACCTAATTCATAATATTTAGTTCCATCAATGATGTTGGATTGAAACAAAAGTTGAGCAGCTTGTTGATATCCCAATGCCTGAAATAATAAATAAGAACTACCAACCTCAGGAGCTAAGCCTAATTCAGAAAATGGATATTTTATTTTTGTATTAGGAGAGATAAAAACAGCATCAAAATGCAATAGAATGGTTGCTCCTCCGCCTACAGCAGCTCCCTCAACAGCTCCTATTAATGGTTTTTTAAAATTTATTAATGCATCGATACAAGTTTCAAATGGCTCTTCATATTCGGCACCCCCATCTCCCATCATGCTACTTAGATCAACCCCCGATGAAAAAGTATTCGACGAACCAGTTACAATCACAGAATAGATGTCAGGATCGTCGCTTGCTAGATTTAACTCGTCCCTGAACATCGCCCACAATTCGGCATCAAATGCATTCTTTTTTTCAGGGCGATTAAAGATTAAGGTACGAATACCTTCTTCGGTCTCAATTAAAAGTTTACTCACTTACCTTTGAAATTTGGTTTTCTTTTTTCTGCAAAAGCAGTCAGACCTTCCATCATATCTTCTGTCGAAAAAACAGGCTGTCCTATTTCTAATTCTTTTTCCAATGC
>JGI24820J26691_1000287_pt1 | contig 14804 bp, 15 predicted proteins | sample METZYME_5_50m_FD_26691 | JGI IMG/M metagenome (IMG submission 26691) | reverse complement strand
TGGAGAAAATGAAAGAAATGAAATTCTTAAACAAATACCACTTAATAAATTTGGATCACCTGAAGATATTTCTAAATTGGTCATGTTTTTAATTTCAGATGAAGCCTCTTATATCACTGGCCAAACTATTTCAATTGATGGTGGCCTATTAATGTATTAATTTTTATGTGCATCTTTGAACTAATACATGTAAAATGTGTCAAATTTCAATATAGGGTAATGGAGATATTATGAGTGTTGAAGATACAGTAAAAAAAATCGTTAGTGATCAACTTGGAAAATCTGTTGATGAAATTCAAAGTGATTCGTCATTTGTAGATGATCTAGGAGCTGACTCACTCGATACAGTTGAGCTTGTTATGGCTCTTGAAGAAGAATTTGATTTAGAAATAGCTGATGAGGACGCAGAAAAGATTTCTACTGTTAACGAAGCCGTTGAATATATAAATTCTAATTCTTAAATTAACTAGTTCTACAAATAAGTATTAACGTTTAAGATAACATTTGTTATCAAATGTACTTATGATTATTTTTACAAGAACTATTCTTATATCTTTTCTGTTATTTATATCTTTTTACGCACCATATATAGCGTATATTAATCACACACCTAATAACAATGTATATGTCTTAGACGTTAAAGAAGGTGAGTCAATCAATAAAGTTTTATCTAAATTTTCAAATCATAACTTTATTAATAAAATCTTTATAAATATTTTTATCAAAGCTAATAATATTTCTTCAATCAAGATTGGGGAATATTCTATAAAAGATGAATCAATTAAAAATATTATTTTATCTATGCAAAATGGTAATACTATTACTCATCAAATTAGACTTATTGAAGGGATGAATATATTTCAAATAGAGGAGCTAATCGACCAGTCTTTATTGATCAATGATTGCCCATATTTGGAATGTTTAGATTTAAAATATGGATTTTATGAAGGCACATTATTTCCAGATACATATTTTTACAAAAAAAATATGAAATCATCTGAAATCCTAATCCAAAGTCGAAATAAGTTAGATAAATATCTAGATAATTTATTTATTGATGGTTATTCAAAAACGAATTTAACAAAAAATGAGATTTTGATACTAGCCTCAATTATCGAAAAAGAGGCTGGTAATAATGATGAAAAAAAATTAATTGCATCAGTATTTCTTAAAAGATTAGATTTAGGGATGAAATTACAGGCTGACCCAACAATAATTTACGGTTTATTACCTAATTTTGATGGAGATATTAAAAAATCTGATATTCTAGATTCAGATAATAAATTTAATACATATATGATTAAAGGTCTTCCGCCAACACCAATATCAATTTCATCTCCATCATCTATAGATGCTGCAGTAAATTCTTTACCGGGTGAATTTTTATTTTTTGTAGCAGATTCGCCCACATCTCATTATTTCTCAAGAACGTATGATGAGCATAAAAAGAAAGTTAATGAGTTAAATAGAAAATGAAGATCATTTCATTTGAGGGAATAGAAGGTGTAGGTAAGTCTACACAAATTAGATTATTAAAAGATTTTCTTGAATCAAAAAACTTTAATGTTGAAGTTTTAAGAGAACCTGGTTCAACTTTAGCAGGTGAAAAAATCAGAGATATTTTATTAGATAATAATAATAAATTATCCAATGAAACAGAGCTTCTTCTAATGTTTTCTGCAAGATCAGAACTTGTAAATAAAATAATTTTAGATAATCAATCTGATTTTTTGTTGTTAGATAGATTTTTTGATGCCTCAATGGCATATCAAGGTTATGGACGCGAATTATCAAAAGAATTTATTAGCTCATTAATATCTTTTATAAAATGTCCAATCCCAAACTTAACATTTTTACTAGATATTTCTGTTGAAGAAGGATTTAGCAGAAAACATAATGACAATATGGACCGAATTGAATCATCAGGTTTTGAATTTTTTGATAAAGTAAGGAAAGGATATTTAGAAATTGCTTCAAATAATGATGATAGATTTGTTGTTATCAATGCAAACAATGATATAGATTCTATACATGACGAAATTCTTGTTAATCTGAATATAAAATGAATTTAAATGAACTTCCATGGTTAGATAAAGTTTATAAAAAAATTAATTTCAATAATTTGCCTCATGGAATTATTCTCAATGGTCCTGACGGTCTTGGTAAATATATTCTTGGTAACGAAATTGCACGGACTTTATTAGTTAATAATAATGACTCGAAGTCTATTAATCTTTTTAACTTGAATACTCACCCAGATTTCCTGTTTTTAAATAAAGATAAAATCCTTACAAGACATATTTCATTCAGAGATAAAGAATGGGACGAGGAACTGGGCAATCGAAATGTTATAGATTTTCTTTCAATGACTCCATCTATAAGTACCAATAAAGTTGTTTTAATTAACAATGCTCATACAATGAATGAGGTGTCTCAGAACGCATTATTAAAGTCTCTAGAAGAGCCAGCTGTGAATAGTTACATCATTCTAATCACAAATAGATCAAATTCATTACTTCAAACTATATATAGCAGATGTCAGACCCTAAATATGCCATCTTTGACGGATGATGAAATTAACAGTTGGTTAGTTTCGAGAGGTATTTCTGATTTTAATACAAAAGATTTTCCTAGTTATATAACTCCTATAAATATATTAAATGATATTGAAAATGACCAACACATGGTCTTTAAAGATTTTGTTAAGTTAATGAAAAAATTTTTATCAAATCAAGCTCACTCAAAGCAGATACTTCAACATCTATCGTCATATGAAATAGATTTGATTACTAAAATTAACTATTTAATTGAATTTTTAAAGATACTACTAAGATCAAAAATCTTAAATGAGGAACTTTCAGGATTATATAAAGATTTTAATAACAGCGATTTTAGTACATTAAAAGTATCTAATTTAATTAATGATTTAAATAATTTAAGATTTGATTATTTTAAAGTACCTCAAATAAACGAAAATCATGTTTTTAACTATTATTTTAGTGAATTAAAAAATTCAATTAAGTTATAGTTGTTCCGCCATCAACAACTATTGTTTGACCATTGATATAATTACCTGCTTCAGAAGCAAGCATAACAGCAACACCAGCTATCTCATCTGGCACACCAATCCTTTGCATTGGAGTAGACGAAAGAACTGTTTTTAAAATATCAGGATTCTCCCATAAAGCCTTAGCAAAATCTGTTTTAATTAAACCTGGTGCAATGGAATTCGCTCTTATATTTTTNTGACCAAACTCTGCAGCAATATTTTTAACAATCATTACGTCAGCTGCTTTGCTTATATTATACGCTCCTAATATNGGACTCCCCTTAATGGCAGCAATACTTGAGATAATAATGATTGATCCATCTTCATTTGAAATCATTTCTGGTAAAACAAGATTACATAAAATTTGATTAGATCTGATATTGTTATGCATGACTTTATCAAATTTTTCTATTGGCATATCTAGCATTGATCCCATAAATGGATTAGTTGCAGCATTACATATTAGTACATCTATTTTCCCAATTTTTTTTCTTGTTTCATTTACTAAGTTTTCTAATTGATCATCGTCACTAATGTTTGCAGGAATAGCATATGCAACCTCACTACCTAATTTAGTATTAATTTCATCAGCAGTTTGCTCACATATATCTAATTTTCTACTAGATATAATTACTTTAGCCCCATGTTCAGCACATTGATAAGCTATAGCTTTACCAATGCCCTTGGATGATCCAGTAATAAGTATTGATTTATTTTTTAGGTTAAATAATGACATTTTTTTATTATAATTAATTTATGACAAAAAAAGTTGAAATTTACTCGAGATCTAATTGTTCTTATTGCGATATGGCTAAGAACTTCTTTGATTCTAAAGGAATCAATTACGATGTTTATAATGCAGATGATCCAACAGTATTTAAAGAAATGTTAGAAAGAAATCCTAATGCAAGAACAGTTCCTCAAATTTTTATAGATGATCACCTTATAGGTGGTTATACTGATTTAATCGATAAATACTCGGAATAAAAATATGGAACAATTTAATAATTTTTTAATTTTGTTGGATAGCAACTTAAGTGGATCTTGGTGGTTTCCCGCACTATTAATTGGAACAGGTATATTTTTTACAATTTATTTAGGTTTTCCTCAGTTCAAATACTTTAACAGTGCATTAAAAATTGTTTCTGGTAAGACTAAATCAACTGATCAAGATGGTGAAACAACCGGATTTCAGGCACTTACAACAGCTATGTCAGGTGCTGTTGGTACTGGTAATATAGGTGGAGTAGCATTAGCTATATGGACTGGTGGTCCAGCAGCTATTTTCTGGATGTGGATTACAGCAATATTCGGCATGACTACTAAATATGTAGAGGTAACTTTAGGTCACAAATATAGAACTAAATTAAGTGATGGTTCAATATCAGGCGGTCCAATGTATTACATAGAACAAGGCTTGAACATGAAATGGGTTGCCATATTATTTGCATTCTTGATGATGATTACAGCTATTGGTTCTGGAAATATGCCGCAAATTAACAATATAGCCTTGGTTATGAATACTGAATTTTCAGTGCCAAAATTATTTACTGGTTTATTTTTAGGCGCTCTTTTATGGGTAATCATTATTGGTGGTATAAAAAGAATTGCATCTGTGGCAAGTAAAATTATTCCAATTATGGGATTGATTTATTTTGGCGGTGCTTTAATTATACTTGCTGAAAACTATCAAAATATTATTCCATCGTTTAATGCAATTTTTGCTCAAGTTTTTACAGGATCGGCAGCGGTAGGGGGTTTTCTTGGCGCTAGTTTTGCAATGAGTCTAAAATATGGTGTCGCAAGAGGTCTATATTCTAACGAAGCAGGCCAGGGTTCATCACCTATTGCTCATGCGTCTTCAAAAAATAAATCTATAGATCAAGGTGTTGTTTCAATTCTAGAACCCTTTGTAGATACAATTGTAGTATGCAGTGTTACCGCTTTGGTTATTTTATCTAGCGGTGTTTGGACACAAAAATTTGACACAAATTTTTCAAAGACTGATATGGTAATTCTAGAAGGAACATACAGTGATGAAAAAAATATTGATGGTGATTATTTATATCCAAAACAAATCAATGAATTAAATAGTTACGTTCAATCTTTAGAATCTGACGTAAAAGAATTCTCTGGAGAATTAACTGTTCAAGATGGTAATTTGATCACACAGAATATAACTATCCTTCATTCCAGATCAATAGCTGAGGATGTAACCATTTCAGATCAAGATGATTCAAATCTCTTTACAGGCATATTAAATGTTGATAACGGGAAGATAACAGAGTCTGTTGATATACAGGGTAAATCATTAGTTAGCTCAGCTGAGCTAACTGCAAAAGCCTTCTCACAAGGAATTATGGGTCAGTATGGTGGTAAATTAGTTGCAATAGCTCTTTTACTATTTGCATTTTCAACTTCCATAACATGGTGCTATTACGGTGATAGATCGACAGCTTATATATTTGGTGAAAAAGGTGTAATTTGGTACAGAAATTTCTACGTACTTTGTTTTGTGTTAGCAGCAGTAATTGATACAACAATAGTATGGAATATAGCATATGTTGTTGTTGCGCTTGTATCTATACCAAATCTAATTGCAATGTTTGTGCTAAGGAAAGAAATGAAATCACTGTCAGATAATTTTGAAGTGAAATAACATTTTCTAATCTTCATATTATTAATGAAAGTTATATCATTTTTTTGTATTTTATTTCTTGTTTCTTGTGGTGGAGGAGGTTCGTCGCCCTCTAACTTTAATAATCCAATAATTGATAACACTAATACCAATACAAGTTATGTTTATATCCCACCATCAGGTAAATCTAAAGATAATTGTGTGGCTCAAACAAGTACATCTGATTTTGTTGAAAATTTTAATAATGAACAATTAGATTTATCTGTATGGTCATACGATGAGGGTTGTAATAACAATGGCGGAGGTTGTAATGGTAATAATGAATATCAAAATTATACTGAAAATGATTTAGATAATCTTTTTATTGAAAATGGATTGCTAAAAATTCAGCCAATATATGAAATAAATACCGGAACCGATAATGTTACGCAGAACTATACATCTGCGAAAATAATGACAAAAGATAAATTCCCTTTTGATTATAATAGTAGAGTTACAGTTTGCTTTAGAGTTCCGGAGGGAACAGGGTTGTGGCCTGCTATATGGATGTTACCATTTGATGGCTCACCCTGGCCAAGTGGTGGCGAGATAGATTTAATGGAAGCAAAGGGTAGGCCATATCCAGTTGATGGCTCACCAGGTCAATCTAATTTAGTAAGTTCTGCAGTACATTTTGGTACTCAATGGCCGGATAATAGGTATATAGTTGGAGAATTTTACTCTTCAAATGAAAATACTTTTCAAAACTATTTTCACTCTGTAACTTTAATATTTCAGGAGAATAAAATCGATTTTTATATCAATAACGAAAATACTCCACACTTATCAATCGACCCAACTTTATATCCATTAAATCAATATAATTATCCATTTAATAGACAATATTATTTAATAATTAATGTAGCGGTAGGTGGAAATTTTGATGGTGGCAGAGTAGAACCAAATGAAATTTGTGCTAATTCAGCATGTTCAAATTTCTCAAACGATCCAGATAAAAAAAGACTTTTAATTGATTGGATTGAATATGAAAAAATTAGATAAGTTTTATTTTTTTTGTAAAAGGGAAATGATTTCAAGGTGTTCTGTGTTTGGAAATTGATCAAATAACTCAATTTTTTTAATTTCATGAGAGTTTAATAACTTTATATCTCTCAAGTAAGACTTAGGATTACATGATATATAAATTATATTCTTGTATTTAGAAATTATATTTATTACATCTTCTGTAAGACCAGACCTTGGTGGATCAACAAGCACATGACTGAAATTAAATGAACTGAAAGGTATGCCATCCATTCTATTAAATTTTCTTCCGCATTCTAATTCAGTTACTTCATCTGAAGACAATCTAGCAGGATATATATTATTTATATTATTTTTTTGAATCGCCTTTAACAAACACCTATAAGCATTTCTATTATTTTCTGTTGCAAATATATTTTTAAAAATTTTTGATAAAGGAAGTGTAAAGGTTCCAACACCGCAATATAGTTCAATTAAATCATGTGGATTTTCAACAAAGTTAATTACCTTGGAAATCATGCTATTTAATAGGAATTTATTAGGTTGATAGAAACAATTATCAGTCTGAAATATTTTTAGATTTGAATACTCCAACTCATCTATAAGAAAGTTATCATTAGTTGCATGAATAAAATTTTTAGAACGAATAATAATATCTATATTGAATATTTTTGAGATTTCCTCAATTGTTTTGATTAGTAGTTCATTTACTTTCAAGTGATATATCAAAGTTACAAGAATTTTATTTTTTGAATTTGTTCTAAAGTTAATTTGAAAAAGTTTATTTTTTATAATTTGAGATTCATTAATTACTTCTAAAATTTTGGGCATTAGTTGTTGAATTGACTTATCTGCATATAAAAATTGATTTAAATATATAGTTTTTGATGAATCCTTCATTGTGTAAGAATTTTTAGAGTATCCAAATTCACACCTACTTCTGAAAGATAATGATGGGCTAAGATTTATTGGGATTTTATTAATATAAAGTTTTGACAGATCTTGTTTAAATAAATTAAATTTATTCATGCGCTTGAAGTTATAAATTTTGTAATAATCAAAATTATGCCTATAAATATTAAGTTAAGACTAAAGAATAATAAAATGACTTTAGCGAAAGATATATTTTGTAAGTCTTTGGAAAGCTCAGATTTTTTTCTTATTCCAAAAAAAGAACTTATAATTCTACTTAACCACATAAATAAATGAGTGAAATAATAAAAATTACTAAATCAGCAGAAGAATATCTTGCTAAATTAATACAAGATAAAAATGAGCTAGATTTATCCATTAGAATATTCATATCTGATCCAGGTACCCCTAAGGCTGAAACTTGTCTTGCATATTGTAAACCAGAGGAAGCTATGCCTGATGATTTGATTATCAATTTAGAATCAATAAACGTTAATATTGAGAAAAGAAGTATCCCCTTTCTAAAAGACTGTGTAGTGAATTTTGACAATGATACATTTGGTGGACAACTTACAATAAAAGCACCAAATGCGAGAATTCCAAATATATCTCCTAATAGTCCTGTAGAAGATAGAATCAATTATGTTATTTACAACGAAATCAATCCAATGTTGCAGTCTCATGGTGGCGAAGTAAGCTTGGTTGAATTTAAAGATAATGTTGCAATCCTTCAATTTGGTGGCGGTTGCCAAGGATGTGGAATGGTTGATGTAACCTTGAAAGATGGTATTGAAAAAACTTTGATGGAACAAATTCCTGAAGTAACAGGAGTGAAAGATCTTACCGATCATTCCATCGATGATAATGCTTATTACAAGTAATTAGATTTTATTTATTGAGAATAAAATTCCAAATTCAGGATGATCAAATAAGTAAATTTCTCCATTAAAAATTCTATGTTCTTTATCAATAAAGATTTTAATACCATTATTTCCTTTTTGATTTATAAATGACTTCAAATCCAAATGTAAAAATCTTTTTTTATAAAGTTTTATATAAAATCCATAATCAAAATCATTATTTTTAAATCGTAAATATTTTGATTCATTGAATTCAGGAATATTCTGAATCCACGAATGATGACCAAGTAGTTTTATATTATTATCTTTTGAAATATTATTTTTGAAATTTTCTAAAATTTCCAAGTTGTCAGATTCTCTATACCATGTAGAGGGATATCTAGTTTCTTCTTTATTGTATCGATATTCAATTATTGAAGAAATATAACTAGAGATGTTTTCAAACTTACTATATTTCGATGCAGTATTGATTAATTCATTATCATAAAATTCAATTGTCTCATTGATATCAGGTTCATCTAGATTTGTTTTAAATAACTCATCGGTAGAAGTAGTATTAAAATTAAATAAAACTATTTCAATCTTATACTCATCATTATTTTCAGCTTCAATAAGTTGAAAGCTAGAAAGAATAATTATTATTAAACTAAACTTAAAGTATTTCATCTAATAACAGATTAACATTATTTCTTCTTTTATTAGCATCAGACTCAATAAATTTATAAATAAATTTATTGTCTTTGGTCAAAGAGTATTTATTAGAATCTTTAGAAATAAGATTAAGTAAATTATCCAGAATACTATCTTTTAAGTTACTTGAAAGCATAAAGTTTGTTCTATCTTCATAGGATTTGATACTTTTTATACCAGTATTTACTATTCGATTTTGTATCTTTTTATTATTTAATAAATTCATCGATTCGCTTGGCATTTTGCCACATCTATCAATTAAATTTTGTTTAATTTCATCAACTTTATCATTATTGCTAGTTATCTGAATCTTCTTGTAAATCTTTAATCTTTCGGTTGGCGATGGGAGATAGTTTGTACCAATATATGCTGAATCATAAAAATTTACTTCATATAAATGCTTTTCATATTCGGATGACTTATTTGATTTCAGCGCCTCTTTTAACATAGATAAATATAAAGATATCCCAACGTCATTTATATGACCACTTTGTTTTTCTCCAAGAATTTCACCACCACCCCTTAAATCTAAATCTTGCTGAGCGATTAAAAATCCTTCTCCTAATTTAGAATATTTAATAATAGAATCTAATCTAGCTTTTGAACTATTTGGTACATCATTGGATGGAATTAAAAAATAACAATAACCTTGTTTAGCAGATCTACCAACTCTACCCCTTAGTTGATGTAATTGAGATAGGCCTAATTTATGTGAATTTATTATTAATATAGTGTTGGCATTTGGAATATCTAATCCCATTTCGACAATGGTAGTACAAATAAGACCATCTAATTCACCACCTATAAAATCGTTCATAATTTGTCTTATTTCATTTTTTTTTAATTTACCATGTGCAATACCAACTTTATATTCTGGTATAACTCTTTCAATTTCATTTTTTAATGATTCCATTTTTCCTATATCATTTTGTAAAATAAAAGATTGACCACCTCTTAGCTTTTCACGACTTAAGGCTTCTTTAATCAGTTGTGTTGTATGAAGCTTTAAAAATGACTTGATATTAATTCTATTAGAAGGTGCAGTTTGTAAAAATGAAAAATCTTTTAATCCAGAGAAAACCATATTCATTGTCCTAGGTATTGGAGTTGCTGACAAATACAAAATATGTAAATTTTCTTGTTTATCTTTTATGAAGTTTTTTTGTTTAATGCCAAATTTATGCTCTTCATCAATTATTAATAGACCGACATTAGAGAAATCTAAATTATTATTAAAAGCTATATGAGTTGTTATCAATATATCAATTTTTTTATTTTTAAAGTCATCAATTATTTTTTGTTTTTCCTTTGTTCCTGTATGCCTATTAAGTTTAGTTATAGATACAGGGAAATTTTCAAATCTTTTTAAGAAAGAATTATTGTGTTGATCACAAAGAACAGTACTTGGTGTAACTATAACAACTTGTTTATTTGAAAAAACCGAAATATAACTAGATCTCATTGCGACTTCTGTTTTACCAAAACCAACATCACCACATAGAACTCTATTCATTGGTTTTATCAATTTAATATCATTTCTAATTGAATCAATTGCTGTTAGTTGATCTGGTGTTTCTATATAAGGAAAATCATCATTAAATTTTTCAAATGATTCATCATCAATCTTCAAAACAAATGAATTTGCTTGCAATCTTCTTGATTCAACATCCAATATCTCAGCAGCATGATCAAATGCTCTTTTTTTGGCTTTATTTTTTTTAGATTTCCATTTGACTGATGACAATGAATCTAAAATTAATTCTTTATCTTCAATCTTATGATGATAAGAGGATATCTTTTCAATATGTCTTAGCGGCACATATAGTTTTTCATCATTAAGATAAAGTATTTTTAAATACTCATTATTACTTTTGTTGACTTGAATTACTTCTAATCCTGAATAAATACCTAATCCATAGTCCTCGTGAATTACATATTCACCTTCAGTAAAAATATTTTGAGAATATGAAGATGATTTTATTTTAACTTCTTTATTAGAATCTATATTGTATATACCTTTATCAATATATTCTTTATGAAAATAATATTCATTATTTATTTCATCATATATATTTCTAATTGGCTCAGTTTTAATAATTGAAATTTTATATTTACGGTTTATATCATTTGAGGCGATTGAATATTTTTTTTTAAGCTTTTGAAATTCACTTTCAATAGATGACGCAATATTAATTTTTAAATTTTCTTCAAGTTCATGATTTTGAATTGAATCCTCTAAATCAGAAAATTTATTGAATTGATATTTTATTTTCTTTGCATTTATATTGTTTGCATTTTTCAAAATATTTTTTATTTCATTTTTTGGAGTAAAAAGATCTTCAGGACTTATGAGGGGCCTATTTATATCATTATTTTCATCTTCGTATCTTTCAAATATAAATTGAGAATATGAATCAATATAACTATCAAAATTGCCGGTTAATATCAAATTATAATTTTTAAACAATTCATTAAAACTTATGGTTTTTTTAAAGAAAAATGGAAAGTATATTTCAATACCTTCTGGATTTTCCCCATTTTTTATTTTTTGGAATAAATCACAATATCTCTCATCAGAATTTTGAAAATATTCTCTCCAATTAGTTATAAACTTATCAATNTACGTTTCATTGTTAAATAGTAAGTTTCCTCTTGAAAGTGAAAAACTATCAATTAATTCATTTGACAATTGAGTTTTTACATCAAAAAGTCTTATAGACTCTATTTTTTCATTAAAAATTTCTATTCTCAGTGGATCTGCATATGAAGGAGAAAAAATGTCTATGATACCTCCACGCAGCGAATATTCATTTAAGTTTTCAACATTAGATTTTTTTTTATAATTTAATTCATCAACAATTTGAGTAATTTGATTTAACGCAAGCTGCGATCCAATTTTATAAGTTTTAATTGAATTAAATAGGTCTCTTGAGGGGAATCTTTCAAATAGATTTTTAATTGAACTAACAACAATATTTTTACTTTCTATATTTGAATTAATAATTTGAAATCTTTTTTTTACTAATGATTCGGGAATTGAAAAATGATCATAGGGAAGGAGTTCATTATCAGGAAAATATTGTATTAAATCATTATCAATAAATAATTTAAGTTCATTAAATAGATATTTTGCTTCGTTATTATCTTTTGCAAGTATGCATAAAGAATCATTCTGTTTTTCAAAGTATTCTTTAATTCTATATGAATAATTTCTATTATTATTATGATTTTTTTTGAGCATGTAGTTGTGTATAATGAGTGCCATATTCTAACAATCAATTTAAATTTTTAAAGGAAAAAATGGACATAAACTTTAGTAAAGAAGATATTGCTTTTAGACAAGAAGTCAAAGATTGGCTTGCAAATGATTACCCGAAGCATGTAAAAGAAAAAACCGATAATGGAATTGCTCTAACAAAGCAAGATATGATTGACTTTCATAAGGCTCTATCAAAAAAGGGTTGGATGGGTTACAACTGGCCTGTAGAGTACGGTGGAACGGGTTGGTCTTCGACGCAGTTATATATATTTAATAAAGAATTTGGGCTAGCAGGTTGCCCACCTTTATTGGCATTTGGTGTTAGCATGGTTGCTCCTGTAATATGGACCTTCGGTAATGATGAACAAAAGGAAAGGTTTTTACCTGATATTCTTGAATTTAATACGTGGTGGTGCCAAGGTTATTCTGAGCCAGGCTCAGGCTCAGATTTAGCATCGTTAAAAACAAAAGCAGTTCGTGATGGCGATAATTATATTGTTAANGGTTCTAAAACATGGACAACTCTAGCTCAAAATGCTGACTGGATATTCTGTTTAGTTAGAACTGACAATAGCGGCATTAAACAAGAAGGTATATCTTTTCTACTTATAGATATGAAAACGCCTGGTATCGAGGTTAAACCTATTATTACAATTGATGGTGAACATGAGGTTAACTCAGTTTTCTTTACAGACGTTAAGGTTCCTGTAGAAAATTTAGTTGGTGAAGAAGGTAAAGGTTGGACTTATGCAAAATTCTTACTTGCACATGAAAGATTTGGTATAGCTGGTCTTGGAGCATCATTGAGATCCTTAAATAGATTAAAAAATATTATTTCTAAACTAAACAATCCTGATTTAGAACGAAAGGCTAATGAATTAGAGGTTTCTTTATCTGCAATTGAAATTACCGAATTAAGATTATTATCAGCCCTTGAAAATGGTGGTCATCCAGGAGCTGAATCTTCAATTTTAAAAATTAAAGGAACCGAAATGCAACAAAATTTATCTGAGTTGTTTGTAGAGGCTGCCGGCGAGTATGCATTAATGTATCCTGGACCTCATGGTTATGGTAGTAACGATAAACCATCAGGCCCTGATTATGCCGCTGAAGGATTATCTAGTTTTCTTAACTTAAGAAAAACTTCGATTTACGGTGGAAGCAACGAAATTCAAAAAAATATATTGGCTAAATTTGTTTTAGGTGTTTAAGTATGAATCTTGATTACAACGAAGAACAAATCATGCTTCGTGAACAAATTCAAAAGTTTTGTGAATCAGAATATGATTTTTATAAACGAGAAGAAGTTATAAAATCTGATAAACATTTTGATGCTGAAGTTTGGAAATTATTTGCTGATCAAGGTTGGTTATCAATGCCATTCAGTGAAGAATCAGGCGGGCTTGGATTTGGACCAATCGAATTATCAATTTTATTTGAGGAATTTGGCAAGGCGCTTGTTATTGAGCCTTATTTAGCAACTGTTGTACTTTCAGGTACTTTGCTTGATAAATCAACATATGCTGAGAAAATTGATTTAATTGATAAAATATCTTCTGGTGATATGCATATATCTCTTGGATATGCTGAAGCCGATAAGGGATATGATTATTTATCACCTTCAACATCACTAGATTCAGACAATATTTTAAATGGATCAAAAACACTNGTTCTTAATGGCTCCAATGCAAAAAAATTAATAATTTCCTGTATGAAAGATAACGAATTTAATTTAATTATTCTTGATTCAGATACCGATGGTGTATCAATTAATTCTTTTTCAACTGTTGATGGTCAATCATGCTCTGAGATCTCTTTTGAAAACGTGGTTGTAAATGATTCAAATATTGTTGCATCTGGTGATGAAGCAATTAATTTGCTCAATGAAACAATCAATCTTGCAATATTATGTGTAAGTGCTGAAGCAGTTGGTTGTATGGAATCGTGTTATTTTAAAACTTTAGAATACACTAAAGGAAGAGAACAATTTGGACAACCAATTTCTAACTTTCAGGTGCTACAACATAGAATGGTAGATATGTTTATAGAATCTGAATTAGCTAAATCTTTATTAATTAAAGCTATGCTTGAAGTTAATAATAATTCTGAAGAAATGTATAAACATGTTTCTGCATTAAAATCTTATATTGGTAAATCAGGAAAGCTATCTGCTAAAGAAGCTGTTCAATTGCATGGTGGTATGGGTGTTAGTGAGGAAATGATGATAGGCCACTATCTCAAAAAAATGATTTCAATTGATGCGCTTTTTGGAAATGCAGATTATCATCTTAAAAAATTTGCTAGCTAATTATATTGATTAATAAAAAACATTTATAATCAGATTATGGGGGATAAGAGGGATATAAATTTCCA
>JGI24820J26691_1000284_pt1 | contig 14848 bp, 20 predicted proteins | sample METZYME_5_50m_FD_26691 | JGI IMG/M metagenome (IMG submission 26691) | reverse complement strand
AAGTGCGGGGTAGAAGTCACTTTGGCCAAAGTAAGACGAGAAAGAATGGGACACATAGAGCTTGCTGCTCCCGTCGCCCACATATGGTTTTTAAAATCTCTCCCTTCAAGAATAGGGCTACTGCTGGATATTACACTTAGAGAGATTGAAAGAGTTTTATATTTTGAGAGCTACATAGTAACTGATCCAGGTTTAACTGACTTAGAAAAATGTCAAATTTTAACTGAAGAAGAATTTGTAGATGCTTTTGATGAATATGGCGATGAGTTCACTGCTTCTATGGGAGCAGAAGCAGTTCAAATGTTGCTACAGGAGCTCGATTTAGATGAGGAGATTAGAATTATACGTGAGGAAGTTCCACAAACTAATTCAGAAACTAAGCTTAAAAAATTATCAAAAAGGCTAAAACTTCTTGAAGCATTTAATGAGTCAGGAAANAAACCAGAATGGATGATCATGAATGTGCTACCAGTATTACCTCCTGATCTAAGACCATTAGTTCCGTTGGAAGGAGGCAGATTTGCTACTTCAGATCTTAACGATTTATACAGGAGGGTGATTAATAGAAATAATAGATTAAAGCGCCTACTTGAGCTTAGTGCACCAGATATTATAGTTAGAAATGAAAAAAGAATGCTTCAAGAAAGTGTTGATGCTCTTTTAGATAATGGAAGAAGAGGAAGAGTCATTACTGGAACTAATAAAAGGCCACTTAAATCACTCGCAGATATGATTAAAGGTAAGGGCGGAAGGTTTAGACAAAATTTATTAGGAAAACGTGTTGATTATTCTGGTAGGTCTGTAATTGTTGCGGGTCCAAATTTGAAATTACATCAGTGTGGATTACCCAAGAAAATGGCTCTTGAATTATTTAAGCCATATGTATATGGAAAACTTGAGCAAAATGAACTTGCTACAACTATAAAAGCTGCTAAAAAGCTTGTTGAAAGAGAAACTCCTGAAGTTTGGGAAATCTTAGAAGAGGTTATCAGAGAGCATCCAATTCTATTAAATAGAGCTCCAACATTACATAGGCTAGGCATTCAAGCTTTTGAACCTCTGCTTGTTGAAGGCAAGGCCATTCAATTACATCCGTTAGTTTGCGTTGCATTTAATGCAGACTTTGATGGTGACCAGATGGCGGTTCATGTTCCTCTATCTATTGAGGCGCAACTTGAAGCTCGTGCTCTTATGATGTCAACAAACAATATTTTATCTCCAGCTAACGGAGAGCCAATTATTAATCCTACTCAGGATATAGTTTTGGGCCTTTATTATATGACTAGAGATAAAGTGAATGTTAAGGGTGATGGAAGAGTCTTTAGTAACCCTGATGAGGTACTAAGGGCTTATGAGTCTGAAACCATTGATATTCATGCAAATATTAAAGTCAGGATTACCAATGTTGATAAAGGTACTTTCTTAGAAGACACTACTGTTGGTAGAGTATTGGTTTGGAGAATTACACCTATTGAAGTTGGCTTTGATAATGTAAATAAAACATTAGATAAGAAGTCTGTTTCAAACTTAATTGATATCTCTTACAGAAAAGCTGGCCTTAAAGATACTGTAATCTTTGCTGATCAACTAATGTATCTTGGGTTTGAACATTCAACTCGATCTGGATCCTCGATTGGTGTAGATGACTTTGTAATTCCTGAAGAAAAACCATCTATCATTGATGCAGCGGAGAAAGAGGTTAAATCTATTGAATCTCAATACGAATCTGGTCTTGTAACTCAAGGTGAGCGTTACAATAAAGTAATCGATATTTGGTCTCGTGCAAACGAAAAAGTAGCAAAGGCTATGATGGCAAAAATTAGTACTGACCAAGTCTCAGACACTGAGGGCAAGGAAGTTGATCAAGCATCATTTAATTCTGTTTATATTTATGCTGACTCTGGTGCTAGAGGTTCTCCTGCTCAGATTAGACAGCTTTCAGGAATGAGAGGTCTGATGTCAAAGCCTGACGGATCAATTATTGAAACTCCAATTACTGCAAACTTTAGAGAAGGATTATCTGTTCTTCAGTACTTTATTTCTACTCATGGTGCGCGTAAAGGCCTTGCAGACACAGCCCTTAAAACAGCTAATTCAGGGTATTTAACTCGAAGACTATGTGATGTTGCCATGGATTCTGTTGTTGTTGAGGACGATTGTGGTACTGATCAATCAATAGTAGTTTCATCAATTGTAGAGGGAGGAGATATAATTCAACCTCTTACAGAAAGAATTCTGGGTAGGGTCATCGCAGAAAAGATTTCTAATTTAGATGGAGAAGAAGTTTATCCAATTGGACATCTTATTGATGAGGATTCAGTCAAAAAAATTGATGAGCTTAACATTTCATCTCTAATGGTTAGATCGCCAATGACTTGTGAAGCAAGTTATGGAGTTTGTTCTAAATGTTATGGTAGAGATCTAGCAAGAGGTCATTTAGTGCACAGAGGTGAGGCAGTTGGAGTTGTAGCTGCCCAATCAATTGGTGAACCAGGAACCCAATTAACAATGCGAACATTCCATATTGGCGGTGCTGCGTCTAGTTCATCTGAGGATAATGCGATTGTTGTGAATAATGCTGGGATGATTAATTTTTCTTCAGACATGAAAACAGTCACCAATAAAGATAAGCAGGAAGTTGTTGTATCTAGAAACAGCCAAGTTACATTGACTGATGAAAAAGGAAAATTAATAGAGCAACATAAATTAATTTATGGAGCGACTTTATTTGTTAAGGATCAAACAAATGTTGAACCAGATCATAAAATTGCAGGCTGGGATCCATACACTCGCCCAATAATAAGTGAGGTTGAAGGTATAGTTCAATTTACCGATATAGACGATGGTGTAACTGTAAGATCAAAAACAGACGAACTCACCGGACTCAGCAGCATTGAGGTAATTGATGTCGCTGAAAGACCTTCTGCAGGAAAAGATAAGGTTCCATCAATTGCCTTGGTTGATTCAAAAGGTAAGCCAGTGCCATTAGGTGAGCACAAAACACCTGCTAATTATTCATTACCTGCAAAGGCATTAGTGAATTTAAAAGATGGTAAGAAGCTGCATGCTGGAGAAGTATTAGCAAGAATACCTTTGGAGGGTTCAAAGACTAAAGATATTACCGGCGGTCTTCCGAGAGTTGCTGATTTATTCGAGGCTAGGAAGCCAAAAGATGCAGCTGTACTTGCTGAAGAAAGCGGAATTATTGCTTTTGGTAAAGAAACTAAAGGAAAGGTCAGACTTGTCATAACTCCTGATGGGGCAACCAAGAAAACACAAAATATAGAGATGCTCATTCCTAAACACAGAATTCTTACAGTTTTTGAAGGTGAGAGAATAGAAAAGGGAGACATTATTTCTGATGGTCCGCTGAGCCCTCATGACATTTTGCGCTTGAGAGGCATTCCTCAGTTAACCAACTTCATTGTAAATGAAATCCAAGATGTTTATAGACTCCAAGGTGTTCTCATAAATGATAAGCATATTGAAACTATTCTTCGACAAATGCTTAGAAAAGCATTAATTATTGATGGCGAAGATACTAAGTTTATTCAAGGCGATCAAGTTGAATATGCTGAGCTTGTTGAAGAAAATGCTAAAGCTGTTGCTGCAAATAAAGAACCTGCTCGATTTGAAAGGGTGTTACTTGGAATTACTAAGGCCTCACTCACAACAAATTCATTTATTTCTGCTGCATCTTTCCAAGAAACCACACGTGTTCTTACGGAGGCCTCTGTGACAGGAAAGATTGATTACTTGAGAGGTTTAAAAGAGAACGTTGTTGTTGGAAGGTTGATTCCTGCAGGAACTGGAATGGAGTTCCATGATCTAATGGCTGCTAAGAAAGCAAGTGATTCAAGTGAATCAATGCTATCTGAGGACGACATTGAAGCAGCACTGCGTCAAGAATTGCAAGAAACTGAGGAATAATGTTGACCGTAGTGAATCATGTCTATAAAATCGCGTCCAAATAANAAATTATGGCTACTGTAAATCAATTAATAAGAAAACCTCGTAAACCTAAGGTGAGGAAAACTGATGTCCCCGCTTTGGAAAAATCCCCTCAACGTAGAGGTGTATGTACTCGTGTATATACAACTACTCCTAAGAAGCCTAATTCAGCATTAAGAAAGGTCTGTAGAGTCAGGTTAACAAGTGGATATGAGGTCACCTCATACATCGGTGGCGAAGGTCATAATCTTCAAGAGCATTCTGTTGTTTTAATNCGTGGCGGTAGGGTTAAAGATCTTCCNGGTGTNAGATACCACACCGTTAGGGGCTCATTAGATACATCTGGAGTAGCTAATAGAAAGCAGCGTAGGTCAAAGTATGGTGCNAAAAAAGGTAAATAAGCATGCCAAGAAGAAGAAGTCCTGAAAAAAGAAAAATACTTCCTGATCCAAAATATAAAGATATTATTGTTGCGAAGTTCATGAATCACATCATGAAAGATGGAAAAAAATCAGTTGCTGAGAAAATAGTATATGGAGCCTTTAATAAAATTGATGAAACTGCAAAAACTGATCCTGTAGAGTTATTTAAGAAGGCATTGGATACCATTGGCCCAATGGTTGAGGTAAAGTCAAGAAGAGTGGGCGGTGCAACATATCAAGTTCCAATTGAGGTTCGACCATCCAGAAGACAAGCCCTTGCAATGCGTTGGTTAGTTGAAGCTGCCAGAAAAAGAAGCGAAAAATCAATGGATCACAGATTAGCAGGCGAATTAGCAGATGCTGCAGAAGGAAAAGGCTCAGCGGTGAAGAAAAAAGAAGATGTTCACCGTATGGCAGAAGCTAACAAAGCATTTTCACATTTCCGTTTTTAATTAATTACATTTCATAGGTTTTAATATGGCTAGACAGACTGAACTTAGCAAGTACAGAAACATTGGTATTTGTGCTCACGTTGATGCGGGCAAAACCACTACTACAGAGAGAGTGCTTTTTTATACTGGTCTCTCTCATAAAATCGGTGAGGTCATGATGGAGCTGCAACCATGGATTGGATGGAGCAAGAGCAAGAAAGAGGTATTACTATTACCTCTGCTGCCACTACATGCTTTTGGTCAGGAATGGAGCAGCAATTTCCTCAACATAGAATAAATATTATAGATACACCTGGTCACGTAGATTTTACTATTGAGGTTGAAAGATCTTTAAGGGTATTAGATGGAGCTGTTGTTGTGTTTTGTGGTACCTCTGGCGTTGAGCCTCAATCAGAAACTGTTTGGCGTCAAGCAGATAGATACGAAGTTCCGAGAATCGTTTTTGTCAATAAAATGGATAGAGCTGGAGCAGATTTTTCAAGGGTAACTGATCAAATTAGGGATAGATTAAAAGCAAATGTCGTTCCTATGCAATATAACATCGGAGCTGAGGATGATTTCAAAGGTGTGGTTGATTTAGTAAAAATGAAAGCAATTTTTTGGAATGAAGATGATCAGGGGCTTACTTTTCAAGAGCAAGAAATTCCAACCGATATTCTCAGTACATGCGAATCTTTAAGAGAGTCAATGGTTGAAAGTGCAGCTGAAGCAAACGAAGATTTGATGAATACATACCTAGAAAATGGTGAATTAACTGCTGATCAAATTAAAGAAGGTATAAGAGTTAGGACTCTTGCGAATGAAATAGTACCGGCTTTTTGTGGATCAGCTTTCAAAAATAAAGGTGTTCAAGCTGTCCTTGATGCTGCAATTGAATATTTACCTGCTCCAAATGAAGTTAAGGCTATTAAAGGATCACTGCCAGATGATGAAGAAGTTGAAATAAGCAGATCATCTTCTGATGAGGAACCCTTTTCCGCATTGGCCTTCAAAATTGCCACTGATCCATTTGTTGGTACCCTAACATTTATTAGAGTTTATTCTGGAGTGCTATCTGTTGGTGATGGTGTGATGAATTCTACTAAGACCAAAAAAGAAAGGGTCGGACGAATGGTTCAGATGCACTCAAATGATAGAAATGAAATCAAAGAGATACGTGCTGGTGATATCGCTGCTTGCATAGGACTTAAAGATGTAACCACTGGGGATACCCTTTGTGATTTGGGTGACCAGGTTGTACTTGAGAGAATGGACTTTCCCGAACCTGTAATCTCAGTGGCTGTTGAACCTAAAACAAAATCAGACCAAGAAAAAATGGGCGTCGCTCTTGGTAAACTTGCTCAAGAAGATCCATCTTTTAGAGTTCACACAGACGAGGAGTCTGCTCAAACAATTATTTCTGGCATGGGAGAACTTCATTTGGATGTTTTGGTCGATAGAATGAGAAGAGAGTTTGATGTAGAAGCAAATATTGGTAAACCTCAGGTTTCCTATCGAGAAACTATAAGAGAATCAGTTGATATTGAAGGAAAATTTGTTAGGCAAAGTGGTGGTAAAGGTCAATATGGTCATGTCTGGCTTAAATTAGAGCCTTTAGGACTAGACGATGAATATGAATTCGTAGATAAGATTGTTGGAGGTGTTGTTCCTAAAGAATATATTCCCGCTGTTGATAAGGGGATCCAAGAACAGATGAAAAATGGTGTAATAGCAGGTTACCCCTTGCTTGCGCTCCGAGCAACTTTATACGACGGATCATTCCACGATGTTGATTCAAGCGAGATGGCATTTAAAATTGCTGGATCTATGGCTTTAAAAGAGGGTTGTCTGAAAGCTAATCCTGTTCTGCTAGAACCAATGATGGCTGTTGAAGTTGTAACTCCAGAAGAGCACATGGGCGATGTCGTAGGTGATCTAAACAGAAGAAGAGGCATTATTTTAGGAATGGACGAAATCCCTACTGGTAAGACTGTAAGATCTGAAGTGCCTTTATCTGAAATGTTTGGTTATGCAACTGATTTAAGGTCTGCAACCCAAGGTAGGGCAAGTTTTTCAATGGAATTCCTTAAATATGCTGAAGTACCAAATAACATTGCTGAACAGCTAAAAACTTCATAAAACAATAATATTATAAATGCCCAAAATTTGTTGACATTAGGGGCTTTAGAGACATAGAATACGCAACATTTTGCATAAAATGAAAATTTAAAGGGGTTAAAGAAAGTGGACAATCAAGCAATTAGAATTCGATTAAAAGCTTTTGATTACCGTCTCATTGATGCTTCAACAAAATTAATTGTTGAGACTGCAAAAAAGACTGGCGCGATTGTTAAGGGACCAATACCTTTGCCAGTTAAGAAAGAAAGAACAACAATCTTAACGTCTCCGCATAAAGATAAAGATGCTAGAGATCAGTATGAAATAAGAACATACAAGAGACTTATGGATATAGTAGAACCTACAGATAAAACTGTTGACGCTTTAATGAAGCTTGACCTTTCATCTGGGGTTGATGTGCAAATTAGTTTAGGCTGATTTGTTACTTTTGTAACGCTTAGCGGCCATAGAGGGTTATTAGCCCCGTATAAAAGGAGATTAAATTGAGCATTGGCTTAGTTGGAAAAAAATCAGGTATGTCGAGACTTTTTCAAGAAGACGGTACCTCAGTTCCAGTAACAATTATTTCAGTTGCAGCTAACTTTGTTGCAGATATAAAAACACATGAAAAACATGGATACAGTGCTGTTGTTGTCTCTAAGAATTCATCCAAAAATTTAACAAAATCATCTACAGAATTTTTTAAGAAACAAAATCTCTCTAACGGTGAATTATTTGAGTTTAGAACCGAAGAAACAAATGAACTTAAAATCGGTCATCATTTAACTGCTGACATATTTGAAGTTGGAGAAATGGTTGATGTATCTGGAACCTCTAAGGGTAAGGGCTACGCTGGTGTTATCAAAAGACATAATTTTGCTATGCAAGATGCCACACATGGTAACTCATTAGCACATAGAGCTCATGGTTCAATTGGACAATGTCAAACTCCTGGAAGAGTGTGGAAAGGAAAAAAAATGTCTGGACATATGGGGCATGAAAAGAAAACTATTCAAAGTTTAGAATTGATGGGAGCAGACGTTCAAAATAATTTGCTTTATGTTAAAGGTGCAGTTCCAGGATTTAATGGCTCAATATTAAAAATTACTCCTGCGGTGAAGCAAAGATGAAATTAGATCTACTAAATGCCGAAAATAAAAAGTCTGATGTTCAAATTTCAGAAACAACCTTCGGAAAAGATTTTAATGAATCACTTGTTCATCAAGCGGTAGTTACTTATTTAGCTGGCTCTAGACAGGGTTCACACAAACAAAAGACTAGATCAGAAGTAAGAGGAGGCGGCAAAAAACCATATCGTCAAAAAGGCACTGGTCGAGCTCGAGCTGGAACAATTCGAAGCCCTATATGGAGGGGAGGTGGAGTTGCTTTTGCAGCAACACCGAGAGACTATTCAAAAAAAATTAATAAAAAAATGTACAGGGCTGCTATAAGCTCTATATTTTCTGAATTGCATAGACAAGATCGTTTAGTTGCTATCGAGCAGCCAAAATTTGAAGTACCTAAAACTAAAGAAATGAATAATTTCCTACATCAATTAAACTTAAAAAACGTTCTTATCATTTTAGATGAAATGGATACAAACATTTATTTATCCTCTCGAAATATACCTTATGTAGACGTAGTAACCGTCAAAGAAATCAATCCTGTGATCTTGTTAAGGTCTGAAAAAGTAGCAGTTACCCCAGCTGCTTTTAAACTAATTGAGGCTTGGATTTAATGAATAAAGAGAAATTACTTACATTAATTCATTCCCCATACATAACAGAAAAAGCAACTTCTGTGGGAAGCTTGAATCAGGTCGTATTTAAAGTTGATTTATCTGCAACAAAACTAGAAATAAAAAAAGCTGTTGAGGATTTATTTGGTGTCAAGGTTGATAGCGTAACTACTGCTACCCAAAAAGGTAAAACAAAAAGAAATAGATTTGGGGTATATAAAAAATCGGATTACAAAAAAGCATACGTTGCTTTAAAAGAAGGTTCAGAAATTCAATTTGAGGGCATTAGTTAAACATGGCAGTTATTAAAGCAAAACCAACTAGTCCTGGAAGAAGAGGCGTTATTTCGATTAAATCTGATCTTTATAAAGGTCGGCCCCATAAAGCTTTGCTTNAAAAAAAATCAAAAAATGGAGGCAGAAATAATAATGGAAGAATAACTGTCAGACATCAAGGCGGCGGTCATAAGCAGCACTATAGGGTTATAGATTTCAAACGAGATAAGTTAGACGTACCTGCTGTTGTAGAAAGAGTTGAGTATGATCCAAATAGATCTGCTCATTTAGCCTTACTTAAGTATGCTGATGGTGAGAGAAGATACATCATTGCACCCAGTAAAATTAAAATTGGAGATTCTGTGCTTTCAGCAGAGCAGACAGAAATGAAAGCAGGTAATTGCATGAAATTGGCTAACATTCCTCTCGGGACAACGATTCATTGTGTCGAGATGAAACCAGGTAAGGGGGCTCAGATTGCAAGAAGTGCAGGCACATCTGTAAGACTTGTTGCAAAAGAGGGAATCTATGCAACTTTAAGACTGCAATCCGGTGAAATGAGAAAAATTTTGTCAGCTTGCAAGGCAACCCTAGGAACTGTTTCGAATCAAGAAAATAATTTACGCTCATTAGGTAAGGCTGGAGCCAAACGATGGAGAGGTGTTCGACCTACAGTTAGAGGTGTAGCAATGAATCCAGTTGATCACCCTCATGGAGGAGGTGAAGGAAGAACTTCTGGAGGCAGACACCCGTCAACACCATGGGGAATACCGACAAAAGGTTATAAAACAAGAAAAAATCAACGCACTGATGATTTGATTGTAAGAAGAAGAGCTAAAAGGAAATAAATAATGCCTAGATCATTAAAAAAAGGACCATTTATTGATTTATCTCTGCAAAAGGCAGTTGATAAAGCAATAAGTGAAAATAGTAAAAAACCTATTAGAACTTGGTCAAGAAGATCTATGATAAGTCCAGCTATGGTTGGATTAACCATATCTGTTCATAACGGAAGACAGCATGTTCCTGTATTTATTAATGAAGATATGGTTGGTCATAAATTGGGTGAATTTGCTATTACAAGAACTTTCAGAATGCATTCAGGGGATAGGAAGGCAAAATAATGGAATCAAGAGCATATTTAAAAGGAACTAGACTATCTCCTCAAAAAGCTGGACTAGTTGCTAACGTTGTAAGAGGTAAATCTGTCCATGCAGCAATGGACTTCCTTTCTTTCCATAAGCAAAAAGCGTCAGCTGTTATAAAAAAACTTTTAGAATCAGCAATTGCGAATGCAGAAAATAACGATAATGCTGACATTGATTTATTGTTTGTAAAATCAGTCATTGTTAATCAAGGTATGAGGTTAAAAAGAATGAAGCCTAGAGCAAGGGGCAGGGCTGACAGAATAATTAAGCCTACTTGCCATATTGAAATTATATTATCGGATCAGGAGAAATAATGGGTCAAAAAGTACATCCAACTGGTTTCCGACTTGGCGTTATTAAGAAGCATAATGCTTTGTGGTATGCAAAAGGAAAATCTTATAGAGAGAATCTTATTGAAGATCTTAAAGTAAGGAATCATATCAATGATAAATTAAGATTTTCATCAATTAGCAAAGTGGAGCTCGAAAGGTCTGCTCAAAATTTTGTTGTAAATATTCATACCTCCAGACCAGGCATTATTATCGGTAAAAAGGGTGAGGAGATTGAGTCTCTAAAATCATCAGTGCAAAAAATTGTTACCTTACCTGTTCAAGTAAATATTAAAGAAGTTCGAAAGCCCGATCTTGATGCCACTATTCTTGCTGAAGGAATTGCTCAACAGCTAGAGCGAAGAGTCCAATTTAGAAGAGCGATGAAGCGAGCTGTACAAAGTGCTATGAGACAAGGTGCTAAAGGAATAAGAACTGAAGTTTCAGGCAGATTAGGTGGAGCAGAGATAGCAAGAGCTGAATGGTACAGAGAAGGTCAAGTTCCCCTGCATACCCTAAGAGCGAATATAGATTATGGAGTAGCGGAAGCTGCAACTACATATGGACTAATTGGAGTAAAGGTTCATGTATACACTGGAGAAGTTTTAAGCGATCCATTTAAAGATGAGGATCAAGGAAATTAAACATGTTACAACCCAAGCAAACAAAGTTTAGAAAGATGCATAAAGGCCGCAACAGAGGTCTTGCTCAATCAGGAAATACCATTGCATTTGGTGAGTACGCTTTAAAAGCTACAACTAGGGGTAGAATAACTGCGCGTCAGATCGAGTCTGCAAGAAGAGCAATGACAAGATCAATTAAACGAGGCGGTAATATCTGGATTCGCATATTTCCTGATAAACCTATAACAAAAAAACCATTAGAGGTAAGAATGGGTAAAGGCAAAGGTAATGTTGAATATTGGGTAAGCCTAGTTCAACCCGGAACAGTTTTATATGAAATGGCTGGTGTATCTGAGGAAGTTGCAAGACAAGCATTTAAATTAGCTGCAGCAAAATTACCTGTAAGAACTACATTTATCAAAAAGGCATTATAAAAATGGCAAAGTTAAAAAGTGACCTACAAGATCTTCGAAAAAAAGACCTTAAAGCTCTTGAGAGTCTTTTATTAGAAACTAGAGAGAATCAATTTAAAAACAGGATGAAGCATAAAACTGGTCAACTAAACGAGTCCCATTTGATAACAATTGATAGAAAAAGAATTGCTCAAATAAAAACTATTATTAACGAAAAAAAATCTGAGGAAGCATCAGCATGAGTACTAATCCAAGACAGTTGACTGGTGTGGTTATAAGCGACAGAGCCGATAAAACAATAACTGTTAAAGTTGAGCGAAAGGTTAAGCATCCTACATACAGCAAAATAATGAAACGTTCTACAAAAGTTCATGCTCATGATGAGGCTAATTTAGCTAGGATTGGTGATGTGGTTACAGTGCAAGAATGTAAACCATATTCAAAATCTAAGACATGGAAACTGCTCTCTGACAATGAAGTAGCAGCATCCGAATCGGAGAGTCAGGAGAATTAGTTATGATTCAAATGCAATCAATTTTAACTATCGCCGATAATAGCGGAGCCAGAAGTGTAATGTGTATTAAGGTGCTTGGTGGTTCAAAGAGACGTTACGCAAATATTGGCGACATTATCAAGGTAGCTATTAGAGAAGCTATTCCAACTGGGAAAGTTAAAAAAGGCCAAGTCGTTGATGCGTTAGTTGTTAGAACAAAAAAAGGTGTGAGACGAAGAGATGGCTCATTAATAAAATTTGATGAAAATGCTGCTGTATTGATTGGTGGAAATAAAGCACCAATTGGTACAAGAGTTTTTGGGCCAGTTACTAGAGAACTTAGAGATGGAAAGCACATGAAAATTTTATCGTTAGCTCCGGAAGTTTTGTAATGAAAAAAAATACCGAAACAGTAACAAAATTTAGAACTGGTGATGAGGTTGTTGTCATCGCTGGAAAGGACTTAGGAAAAAAAGGAACTGTCCAAAAAATTTCTAAATTTAATAACAAAGCTGTAATTACTGGCATTAATTTGATTAAGAAGCATACNAAGCCTAACCCTCAACTTGGCGAAGCAGGGGGAATAGTTGAAAAAGAAGCTGCAATCAATTTATCTAATGTAGCAATTTGGAATCCCAAAAAGAAAAAAGCTGACAGGATTTCATTTCAAATGGATGGAGANAAGAAATTAAGAGTTTATTCATCGGATAAAAAAGAAATTAAATAATGAATTTAAGAGAAACATTTAATAAGGAATTATTACCTCAATTGAAAGATAAGTTGGGAGTTAATAATGTAATGGCTGTACCAAAGCTTACTAAAGTAGTTATTAATATGGGTGTTGGAGAGGCTTTGACTGATAAAAAACACTTGGAATCTGCAGTAAATGACCTTGAACTTATAGCCGGTCAAAAAGCTGTAATTACTAAAGCAAGCAAATCAGTTGCAAGTTTTAAATTGCGTGAGGGATGGCCAGTAGGATGCAAGGTTACATTGCGAGGCGACAGAATGTATGACTTCATTGAGCGTTTAGTAAACATTGCAATTCCAAGAGAAAGAGATTTTAGAGGTTTAAACCCAAAATCTTTTGATGGTCAAGGTAATTACAGTATGGGAATAAAGGAGCAGATTATTTTTCCCGAGATCAATTACGACAATATAGATAAGATTCGTGGCATGGATATCTGCATAAATACATCAGCAACTAACAATGAAGATGCGAAAGCATTGTTAGAAGTATTAAATTTTCCATTCAAAAAATAAGGTAAAAATATATGACAAGAAAATCAGTTATAGCTAGGGATATTAAAAGACAAAAGACAGTTGAACGTTTCGCTGTAAAAAGAGCTGCTTTAAAAGAAGCATTTTTAAATCCTAATAATTCTTATGAAGAAAAAATGGCGGCTTTTGAAAAATTACAAAAACTTCCTAGAAATGCTAGCCCATCAAGAGTAACGAGAAGGTGCTCTATGACGGGAAGACCTCATGCTGTTTACAGAAAATTTGGACTCAGCAGAATTAAATTACGTGAAGCTGCAATGCGCGGTGACATCCCTGGATTGGTTAAATCAAGTTGGTAATATTATGAGCTTTCAAGATCCTACATCAGATTGTTTAACAAGAATTAGAAACGGTCTTATGCGTGGCAAAAAGGTTGTTAATGCACCTTTTTCTAAATTTAAACATGAGCTTGTATCTTTGCTTGTAAAAGAGGGCTACTTGACCTCTTGTGAAAAGATTTCATTAAATGGCAAAGATTCTCTTAGCATTTCCCTTAAGTATATAAATGAGGCTCCTGCAATCAGGGAAATCAAGAGAATATCTAAACCCAGCTTAAGAAGGTACTCTTCATCTTCAGATTTACCTGAGGTGAAAAACGGTTTGGGTATGTATATTCTTTCAACTAATAAAGGATTGATGAGTGACAAGGATGCAAGATTGCAAAATATTGGCGGCGAAGTAATTTGTGAGGTTTTTTAATTATGTCTAGAGTAGCTAAAAATCCAGTATCCATTCCATCAGGAGTTGAAATCGTACTAGATGCAAAGACTATCTCTGTATCAGGCTCTAAAGGTAAATCCGACTTTACGTTTCCAGATTCAGTTTCAGCAAAACATGAAAATGATGTTATTACGGTTTCGTATGATGAATCTTCCTCAGAGTCAACTGCTCTNGCTGGGACTACTCGATCTTTAATCAACAATATGGTCATTGGAGTTTCTGAGGGCTTTCAAAAAACATTAATTCTTGTGGGAGTAGGATACAGAGCTAAAGCGAGTGGAAAGAAATTAGAACTTACATTAGGTTTTTCTCATCCAGTTCACTATGAGCTTCCTGAGCAGGTTGAAGTTGAAACACCATCACAAACTGAAGTTGTGCTTAAAAGTCATGATAAGCAAGTTCTTGGTCAAGTTGCTGCAGAAATCAGAGCATTTAGACCACCAGAGCCCTATAAGGGAAAGGGTGTTAAATACTCAGATGAAAACATTAGAAGAAAAGAAGCTAAAAAAGCAGCAGGAGCATAATAAATGAATTCTAAATCAGACTCCAGAATAAGACGTGCAGCTAAAACTAGGATTAGGATATCTCAACAGGATAAACCTAGACTATCAGTCTTTAAGTCTTCCCAAAATTTGTATGCACAAATTTTTGATTCTACTGGCTCAACTGTTTTGGTTTCTGCTTCAACAAATGAGAAGGCAGAAAAAATGTCTGCGAACAATATGAGTTCTGCTAAAGCTATTGGTCAAAAGATTGCAGAGAGAGCAATTGAGGCCGGCATTAAAAAAGTAGTATTTGATCGATCAGGTTATAAATATCATGGCCGTGTAAAAGCCATCGCAGAATCAGCTCGCGAAGCTGGATTGGAGTTTTAAAAAATGAGTCAACAAAATAATAATTTACAGC
>JGI24820J26691_1000281_pt1 | contig 14914 bp, 19 predicted proteins | sample METZYME_5_50m_FD_26691 | JGI IMG/M metagenome (IMG submission 26691) | reverse complement strand
AAAAATACTAGATTTTCATAAGAAAAATAAAATTAGATTAAATTCATTAGAGGGATATGTCCGACAAGTAATTGGATGGAGAGAATTTATGAGAGGTATTTATCAAAGTTACTCTAATGAAATGGAAACAAAAAACTTCTTTAAACAAAATAGAAAAATGAAAAAAAGTTGGTATGAAGGAACAACAGGTCTTCCACCTTTAGATTATGCAATTAAGAATGCATTAAATTATGGTTGGTCACATCATATAGAGAGATTAATGATTTTATCAAACATAATGAATCTTTGCGAAATAAAACCGAAATTTGTTTATAAATGGTTTATGGAAATGTTCGTCGACTCCTCTGATTGGGTAATGGTTCCAAATGTTTATGGTATGGGTTTATTTAGCGATGGTGGAATTTTTGCAACTAAACCTTACATTTGTGGCTCAAGCTATTTTATGAAAATGATGGACTTTAAAAAAGGAGAATGGTGCAACACAATGGATGGACTATACTGGAGGTTTATCAACAGGAATAGAAATTTTTTTTTAAAAAACCCTAGACTATCCATGATGGTAAGAATTTTTGATAAAATGAAAGTTGAAAGAAAAAAACTTATATTAGCTGAAGCAGAAAAATTTATAAAACAAAATACAATTTAGTGAAAAAACAAAATCTACCTTCTAAAATATGTCCAATATGTAAAAGATTTGTTTGGAGACGTAAGTGGAAGTTGAACTGGGATAGGGTTAAATATTGTTCTAAAAAGTGTTCAAGTTCTTAAGTTAACAACAAGAGCAATTATTTTTTTTCTTTTTTGCATTGTGCTCCACAGTCTCATCTTTACTCATATCAACTTTATTAATATCTGCTTCCTCACTGAGTTTTTTTTTAAGAATTTTATCTTCAATATAAGAATATAAAGAGCTGAAACCCAATTTTGAAGCCCTTTTTTCTTCATAAGGTTTTCTTCCTTTTAAGTTTTCTATAATTTCTAATATTTGAGGGTCATTCATAAAATTATCATATAACATAAAAAAATTCTTATTACAAAATATGCTCTATAATTTTGGGAATATATTTTTTAAAATTAAAAAATCCTTTGTTGCAATATTTCCATGCATTTTGATCAATATTTCTATATAAAAATTGAATCTTTAAATTGTTTGTATTTAAAAAATCTAAATTTTCACCAATTGTTGGATATAAACCACAACAATTTTCAATATTTGTTATCTCACTAATGTTAATAATTTGACAATCAATAGATTGATCTTTCAATCTTTGTTCTTGATCTTCTATTAATTGAAACTTAAATTTCAATAATTTTTCACTTAGCTTTATAGATCTGTTATCATTTTTGTTAGAAACTAAGTAAATTTTCTTAAAGTTTTTATCTTTAAAGTCAGTAATTTCAAACGATAGACTATTTTCAAAAACTAAAAGATTTTTTTCTTCAACGTTTTGTGGGTTAGTAAAATTTTGTTCTACTATATTATAAGATTTTTCAGATACTTTTGGGGGAGCATTTTCATTTAATTTAATATTTTGAAATCTATTGTTAGTGAATTTTTTAATATTCCATTCACTTGCTAGGTAATGTTTCCCCTGAGTTTGAACACCCGCAACCCATCTCCATCCAAGAGTATTTGATGCAGCATCTCCATCATAAAGATGTTTCATAAAAAATTCTGCGCCTAATTGCCAAGGTAATTCTAAAGTGAAAATCCAAATACTAGCAAACCACATTCTTGTGTGATTATGTAAATAATTATTCTCTTTTAGCTCTTTTACCCATTCATTAAAGCAATCTATATTCGTTTTTCCTTCAATTGCGGAGAGATAATCTTGATTATTTTGAAATTCGTTTTTTATCTTATTTAATTCTAGAAGATAATCTGTCCAAACATTAGGTCTTAATTCTAACCAACCTTTCCAATATGTTCGCCATAAAACTTCTTGAATAAATTTTTCATTTTTTGAGAAAGAAAATTTACTTAGTGATTTTTGTATCACCTCTTTTTCACTAATTATTCCATGAGTTATGTATGGTGATAGACAAGAAACATTTAATCTTTTTTCAGGTCCAAAATCAAAATTTCTTAATTTAGAATATTCTGCAAGATTATTTTCAACAAAATTATCTAATTGACTTATGGCTTTAGCCCTTGAAGCTTCAAACATTGCTTTTAATTATTTCGATTTTTTTTTCTTCAGACCTAATTTATCACTGTGTCTCAACCTTAAAACAACAATAGCTCCAGCAATTAACAAAATTGCAACCGCTTCATACACAAGCGCAGTAGGATCCATCTCTTTACCTTGTAAGATAATAAACCGTGCAAGAGCCGTAATCGCAATAAGTAATGGTAGTGTAATACTGATAGACTGTTGGTTCCAAAAAACTCTAACCATAGCTAGTACCTCTAAGTAAAGAAACATTAAAAGTAAATCAGCTAATGTTACTGATTGATTAAAGAACATATTTTTAATTTCTATGCCAACAGCAATAACAGTACTTACTAAAATAATACACATTAAAGCTAGTTGTAAGTTTTTTGTAATATTGTCCATTAATTACCTTTAGTAAATGGTAGCCATTTTTCAAATGCTGATTTTAAGGGACCATCGTATGGAATTGAATAAGAATTTGGATTCGGACTAGTTAAAACTTCAATACCTTTTGAAAAAATAAAGATAAATACTACTACAAAAACAATTACCATTATTTTAAAAGGATCAAAATTTTTAGTTTGAAAAACACTTGCGGATCTTGCTTCTGCTTTATGGAATTGTTTAAAAGTCATGTAGACGGCAAATATTAATCCTATATGAGCTAAAAAAAGACCAGCCCATCCAAATGCAAAAGTTGTATAAGAAAAAACATATAAACTAAAAACTGTAGTCCAAATAAAACTTAAAACTAATAAAATTTGTAGTCTAACAGTTTTAGGAAGTGCACGTAGATCATTTTTGCTGTCATCAAATAAAATATTTGCAGCATCTTTCATCCAATTTTTAATTGATTCCATATATTAAAGATATAATTTTTTATAATTTAAACAAATGTTAATTTGCCCTAAACTTTATGTTAGCGAAGCTTTTTTTTATGAAAATTGATAAATCTCTCAACATTAGATTTATTAAATGACTTGTTCTCTTCAAATGAAACTTTCTTCATTGAATAAGCGCCACTATTAGTAATTCTTGATTGGATTGTAATATTTCCTTTATATAATTTAAGCTTTACTGCGCCGTTAACTTTACTTCTTTTTAAATCAACAATTTTTTGAAGTTTAAATCTTTCTTTTGAATACCAGTAACCATTATAAATCAACTCTGCATATCTAGACATTATTCGATCTTTCTTATGCATGGTCATTTTATCTAAAGTAACAGACTCAATTGCTCTATGTGCATTAATTAAAAGAGTGCCGCCAGGNGTTTCGTATACTCCTCTAGATTTGATGCCTAAAAATCTATTCTCAACTAAGTCAACCCTTCCAATTCCATTTTGACCAGCAAAATTATTAAGTTTTGACAGTAACTTAGCAGGTGACATTTTTTTTCCATTAATTCCAAAAGGATCACCATTTTTAAAATTTATAGTAACATAAGTTGGTCTATTCGGTGCTTTTTCAGGTGAAACAGTTCTTTGAAAAATAAATTCCGGAGCCGAGTTTCTGGGGTTCTCCAAGACTTTTCCCTCTGTCGAAGTATGAAATAAATTATCATCCACAGAAAATGGTGGTGCTCCCTTTTTATCATTTGGAATTGNAATGTTGTTTTTTTTTGCGTAATTAATTAAGTCAGTTCTTGATTTTAATTTCCAAATTCTCCATGGGGCAATAATTTTTATATTTGAACCAAAATAATGATAACCAAGTTCAAACCTTATTTGATCGTTGCCTTTTCCTGTCGATCCATGTGAAACAGCATAAGCTTTAAACTTCTTAGCAACTCTTATTTGGTCTTTAGCAATTAANGGGCGAGCAATTGATGTACCAAGTAAATAGACACCTTCATAAATTGCATGTCCTCTAATCATTGGATAAATATATTCTTTTACAAAAATATCTTTTAGATCATTTATTATTATTTTTTTTACACCAAGNTTTTTTGCATTTTTAATTATTTTATTTCTATTTATCTCTTGACCAATATCAGCAGTGTAGCATATCACTTCTGCATCATAATTCTCTTGAAGCCATTTTAAAATTATAGAAGTATCTAGCCCTCCAGAATAGGCTAGNACTATTCTTTTTTTTGANTTCATNATTTTATGTACAATTTTTTTTTGCTGAATTGTATGCTTTGGTAAAACCCATCAACGAATAATGGTCAATGGTTTGAGATCCTGATTTATTATATGCAGTAACCATAATTCTTGATGCTTTTTTCATTCTTTTTATAATTCTTTTTTCAATTTTATTGCTNGAAATCCACGCAAAATCTTCTTGTGCAATATCAAATTTATATTTAGATTTTCCAGATGATGCTATGATAGAATTTTGACTGTTATATTCGTAACCAGATGTAGTGCTTACCTCATCTGAAATTTTATCAGTTGGCCTAAATGTAACAAATAATCTTGCCTCTCTATCTCCCTTTTTTGGAGATTGTAAAACAGGCTTTGATTGAGCAAAACAAATTTTTCCACTTGTATCTAATACTTGAATTACCTCCCAGTCTTTAAATTTTCCAATTTTTTTAACTTCTTCAGCAAAGCCTGATGAAAATGTAAAAAATAAAATAATAATTGAGTATCTAATTATGGACATGGATTTGGAAAAATTTTTTGAACATTATTAATTGCATTTATTACTTCTTGATCTAATTTGACTTTTACACTTTCTATATTAGTTTTCAACTGATCCATGGTTGTTGCACCTATAATCACGCTTGTCATAAATTCTTGCTCCTCACAAAATTTAATAGACATTTGACTCATATCTAGACCATATTTTTCACTTATTTTGAAATACTCCTCTACTGCTTTTTCAGTGTTGGGCTTTCTATATCTAGTCCAGAAATCATAATCTCTCTCCATTCTTGAGCCCTTTGGCAATTCTCCATTTCTATATTTGCCTGACAAATATCCACTTGCCAAAGGGGAATAGGATAGACATCCTATCTTTTCTCTAATAGACACCTCTGCGAGTCCGACTTCATAAGATCTATTAAGTAAACTATAGGGATTTTGAATAGACATCATTCTTGGTAAATTTTTATCTTTTGAAAGTTTAATATAATTCATCACCCCCCAAGGAGTTTCATTTGATAGCCCCACATATCTGATTTTACCCTTATCAACATATTTTTTTAATTCATTAAGAACGTCTTCGAATTGGTTCCATTCATTTTCTTTATGCTCATAACCCAATCTTCCAAAGTTATTGACATTTCTTTCTGGCCAATGAAGTTGATACAAGTCTACATAGTCAGTATTTAATCTTTTAAGACTATCATTAAGCGCATTTTCTAAATTTTTACCTACAAAACTATTTTCACCTTTTCTTAAGTAATCCCTAGACGGTCCAGCAACTTTTGTTGCTAAAATAATATCTTCTCTTTTTTTGTTTTTTTTTAACCAGTTGCCTATGATTTTTTCAGTATGACCGTAAGTTTCCTCTTTTGGTGGTACAGCATAAAGCTCAGCTGTGTCCCAAAAGTTTACGCCCTCAGATAATGCAAAATCCATCTGTTCAAAGGCTTCCGCTTCAGTATTTTGTTCTCCCCAGGTCATTGTACCGAGACAAATTGTGCTCACTTTGAGGTCTGTATTTCCTAATTTTTTATAATTCATTTTTTAAAGTTATTTTTACTTACATTTTGGTGGCTTGAAAATATAGAAATATGATATTATATAAATTGAATGGAATTCAATAAAGAAAATATTTTAAATAAATCTACAACTGCAAAACAAGCAGTTGTCATGGATGAGGGTTTAAGAGCCTATATGTTAAAAGTATATAACTATATGGCTACAGGAGTTCTGTTAACTGGAATTATAGCACTGTTATCTTTCAAAATGTCGGTTGTTACAGATGCTAATGGTTCAATTGTTGCATTAACTGAATTTGGTAATGCTATATATTTGTCAGGGTTAAAGTGGGTGGTAATGCTCGCACCTCTTGCAATAGTTTTTTATATGAGTTTTGGAATAAATAAAATGAGTTCGTCAAAAGCTCAAACTACCTTTTGGATATTCGCAGCTCTTATGGGTCTTTCTTTATCTTCAATTCTTTTAGTTTACACGGGCTTAAGTGTTACTAGAGTATTTTTCATATCTTCAGCAACTTTTGGTGCAATGAGTATTTATGGTTACACTACAAAACGAGATTTAACAAAATTTGGATCTTTTTTAATGATGGGTTTAATTGGAATTATCATTGCTTCACTTGTTAATATTTTTCTAAAGTCCTCAATGATGTACTTTGCAATTTCAATAATTGGAGTATTAATTTTCGTGGGCTTAACTGCTTATGATACTCAAAAAATTAAGAATATGTATGTTGCTTCAGACTCAGGAGAATTAATGGGCAAAAAAGCAGTTATGGGTGCTTTAACTTTGTATTTAGATTTCATTAATTTATTTATAATGTTGCTTAGACTCTTCGGTCAGAGAAGATAATTAATTTTTTAATTTTTTCCAATTAGTATTCTTTAATAAATTTTCAAGATCAAAAGAATTTTTTAAAATTTTACCATTGGTATCAGTGATCAAATATCTTAAGTTTTTGTTTGATGGTCTAAAATTTTTACAAATTTTATAGATAGCATTTTCAGCAGCATTTTTAAAAACACTAAAACTTACTTGTTTGCTAGAAATAGAAAGCCCGTAGTCTCTCCAAGATCCTTCAGATACCATTTTAGCATAGAGATCCAAAATAATTTTCAACTCTTTCTTTTCAAAAAAATACTTTATTTCCTCATCTTTTTTTAAGTTATTTACAACAAGTTTTAAGTTTCTATTCATTTAGTTTGTACTTGTTAATAAGACCAATTTGAAAAGCAGTAAAAATAAATGTGATTGGAAGCATTCCCCAAACTTTAAAATTAACCCAAAACTCCTCTGTTTGCGTTCGCCAAATTACTTCATTTAATAATGCAAGACCAAAAAAGAAATACATCCATCTATTATTTAAGATTTTCCAGCCTTCATCACTTAATGGTAAAGATTTTCCTAAAATTTTTTTTAAAACAGGCTCATCTGTAAAATATTTTCCAAAAAATAAGGCTAACGCGAATAAAATATTAATTATTGTTGGCTTCATGTAGATGAAAACTGGATTATCAAAATATATAGTTAAACCACCAAATAATGTAATTAACACTCCACTTATCAGTGGAACCATTGGAATTTTTTTTTCTAGGATCCAAACTATTAGGACTGCAATTATAGTTGCAACTATGAGTGGAGGTATAGCTATTTTTAAATTTTTATCGTTATTATAGTAAAAGAAAAAAAAAATTACTAAAGGTCCAATATCTGTAATAAATTTTAAGAAAGATTTATTCACTGCTACATATTATCAGATTAATAAAACAATCATATTTTTTTTATTGATTTTTTTTTTCAAATATCCATATTTGTTTGGTGAGCATTCAAAAAGCAAAATTTTCAATAGGTGATGTAGTAAAGCATAAGCACTTCGAATTTAGAGGTGTGATTTATGATGTGGATTTTGAATTTAATAATTCAGAAGAATGGTACCAATCAATACCTAAAAACGTTAGGCCTAGAAAAGACCAGCCTTTTTATCACCTACTCGCTGAAAATGATGAAATAACATATGAAGCATACGTGTCAGAACAAAATCTTTTAACAGATGACTCAGAGGAGCCTATTAAACATCCATTGATAAATGAGATTTTTTCGGGGAAAAAAGGCTCAAGTTATTTTAAACCTTCAAATTAATCGAAAGCCTANTTTTTAACACATTTTATACAAACAGAAGTCATAACTTACAAATAGTATNANCANATATCTGGCTGAGAATGCTTATTAATTCCATTTTTATCTCCCTCAGTATTCTCGGTCAGACGATTTATCAAAATTTATCTCGATTATTTATGTTATAAAAACTCATGTTAAATTATTTTAATCCTAGTAACACTTTAAAAGTTATTAATAAGCTTCAGAAATTTATTTTTGCATTATTTATTGCAGTTTTAATTCTTGGATTGTTTGAAGCTTTAGTACTCTCTCCTGAGGATTATAAACAAAGCGACTCTGTAAGGATAATGTATGTTCATGTTCCTGCAGCTTGGATTTCACTTGGCATATTTTCTGTTATATCAATCTTATCTTTTGGAATTTTAATTTTTAAAAATAAAAATTTTATTTTAATTTCTAAAAGTTTAGCACCTTCTGGCTTTGTATTTAATATTATTGCGCTTGTTACAGGTTCAATCTGGGGAAAACCCACATGGGGTACCTGGTGGGCTTGGGATGCAAGAATTACATCAATGTTACTTCTCGCTGTATTTTACTTGATGTTCATAATGAGTTGGAAAATTTTTGAGGATGAAAAGAAATCAATTAAACTTAGTTCATATATTGCAATTTTTGGATTAATAAATGTTCCAATAATAAAATTTTCTGTTGACTGGTGGTCAACTTTACATCAACCGTCTTCTGTAAATGTATTTAAGGAAACCACTATTCACTCAACTATGCTTATGCCATTAGGTATAATGACTGCGGCATTTGCACTTTTCTCCATTTTAATATTTTTAATGAAATATCATACAGAACTGCTAAAGATTAAAAATAAAGGACTAGATAGATTATGATGAATGAAATTTTAAATATGAATGGATACGGTTTATATGTTTGGTCATCTTTCATGTTTACTTTGTTAAGTTTTGGTACTTTATATTTCGTAACCAAAATTCAACTAAATAAAGAGTTAAGTAACTTTGAGGCTAAGTTTAAAAATTTAGATATTGACAAAGTTGAAATTGCAAAAAAGCAAGAAATTTACAGAGGAATTTTATCAAGTACTTCAACATCTAAAATTTAACTTTAGATTTTCATGTATGGTAAAAAAGTCAAAATACGAGCTTTTTTTATTATTCTAGTATTCACTTCAGCAATTCTTATTACTTTTTTGGTGATAAGTTCATTAAAAGAAAACGTAGTATATTTTAAATCACCTACCGACATAAACAATCTAAATCAAATAGAACGTAAAAAAATAAGAGTTGGTGGGATGGTTAAAAAAAATTCAATAGAAATTGAAAATAAAAATTTAAAATTTGTAATTACTGATTTTAAAAATGAGATAATTGTAACTTTTAGCGGGGCTGTACCAAACTTGTTTGAAGAAGGAAAGGGAGTGGTTGCAGAAGGATATTTAGAAGATAGAAAATATTTAAAAGCTGAAAAAATTTTAGCAAAACATGATGAAAATTATATGCCCCCAGAGGTTAAAGAGGCAATACAAGGAAACTAGAAATGATTAATCAAATCGGAGCTTATTCACTATATGTCTGTTTATTTGCATCTGTATACTTAATATTTAAATCATATATTTCCTCAAAAAATTTTGACAAAAAAATTGATCAAACATTTTTTGCAACTTTGTCAGTACAACTATTTATGACAATTTTAAGTTTTTTTACTCTAGTTTTTGCTTTTGTTTTTTCTGACTTTTCGAATATTACGGTGTTCAATAATTCCCATACGTTAAAACCCCTTTTTTATAAAATATCAGGTACTTGGGGCAATCATGAGGGAAGTTTATTGTTGTGGTTATTAGTACTAACCATCTTTTTGTACATTTTTTTTGTTACCTCAAAAAATATGAATATAAGATATAGAATTTTAACAATTTTATTTCAGGAAATTATAATTTTTGGTTTTTTACTCTTTATACTCTTTACATCAAACCCATTTTTAAGCATTTTTCCTATACCTAAAGAAGGCTTAGGTTTAAATCCAATATTACAAGATCCAGCACTGGCAATTCATCCACCACTTTTATATGTGGGTTATGTTGGAACCTCTATAATTTTTTCTGCATCATTAGCAGCATTAATTACTAAATCTGTAGACAATATTTGGGCATCTCACATTAAAAATTGGATCTTAATATCTTGGATATTCTTATCAGTGGGAATACTTCTAGGATCTATATGGGCTTACTATGAATTAGGATGGGGTGGTTTCTGGTTTTGGGACCCGGTCGAAAACGTTTCACTGATGCCTTGGTTTTGTTTGACTGCGTTGCTTCATTCAATAATAGTTCTTAAAAATAGAAATGTTTTTCATTCTTGGACTGTAATTTTATCAATTACAACATTTTCATTAAGTATGAGTGGAACATTTTTAGTTAGATCAGGGATACTCAATTCAATTCACACTTTTGCTAATGATCCATCAAGGGGAGTCTTTATATTAACATTCCTATTATTTCTTGTTTTACTAGCTGTTTTTGTTTTCTTCTTTAATCAGAAAAATTTTCCAGATACATACCAAAGATCATTTTTGGTTAGTAGAGAGACAGGTATATTAATTAATAACTGGTTTATGATGTTTTTTTTGTCAGTAGTATTAGTTGGTACAGCATATCCAATTTTTCTTGAGGTTATTAACGATGCCAAAATTTCTGTAGGACCACCATTTTATCATAAATTAATTGTTCCATTTCTTATTCCTTTTTTATTTTTTATGGCACTAGGACCAAATATAAAATGGATAAAGGATACGATACAAAAACGAAATATATCACAAATTATTATTTTCTTTTTGTGTTTTGTAATTTCCTTTTTTATTGTTTTTAACACAAATACTAATTATTTATTTTCAACTTTATTATTCACATTCAGTTTTTATTTATTTTTTAATGTAATAAATAGTTTTAAAAAAAAAAATTCTAACTTATCTCAAAAAATTTCTCATCTTGGTTTTAGCATTTTTATGCTTAGTATTTTATTTAATGGTATTTTATCTAAAGAAAATTCAGCAAACATGAAAGTTGGAGATGAAATTAACTTTTTGAACAAAAAATTAATTTTCGAGAATGTAAAAGTTGAAAGTGATTCAAATTTCAAAAAATTAATAGGTGAATTTAAACTTAAAGAAAATGAAAAAATTATTCATTTTAGACCAGAAATTAGAGTTTATAGCCAACCTGAAACTATAACAAGTGAGGCAGATATTTCATCAACACTATTTTCAGATAATTTTTTAGTTTTTAGCCTTATTAAAAATGATGGTTTTTTTAATGTTAGATATCAACACAAACCTTTGATGATCTGGATCTGGATATCTGTATTATTGATGTCAATCGGTGGTGTACTGAGTTTCTTTAAATTAAATGAAAAATAATAAAATTTTTTATTTTGTTGTAATTCTAATAATAGCAATTTTTTTTGTTTTGCTTTTAGGCTTGAAAGAAGAAAAAAATTATTCCCCACAATCAGATTTTAAAAAATTAAACAGTTCAATTTCACTTAAAGAGCTTTATTCAGGAAAAAACATTTTTCTTAATGATTTATTGATAAACAATGAATTAAATTTAATAAATATTTGGGCTTCATGGTGTTTGCCATGTAAAGCTGAACACCCTTACTTGATAAATTTGAATGAGAAATTTGACATAAATTTAATAGGTATAAATTATAAAGACAATTTGGAAAATTCAAAAAATTTTTTATCCGATCTTGGAAATCCATATGATGAGGTTTTGATAGACAAGGATGGAACAAAATCAATAGAGCTTGGCGCTATAGGGGTTCCCGAAACATATTTGATTAATAATGAAAATAAAATTATAAAAAAATTTATTGGACCATTAGACTTAGATGACTATGAAAATATTATTAACTTAATTAAAAAATGAAAAAAATTACTTTGATAATTGTAATATTGCTAATAACTGCTTTTCATTCCAACATCTCTTTTGCAGATCAAAAGAAGAATATTGATCATATAACCAAAAATTTACGATGTTTAATTTGTCAAGGTCAATCCGTTTATGATTCTCAATCAGATTTTGCTTTGAGTATGAAAAAATTAATCCGAAATAAAATCAAAGCAGGAAATACTGAAGAAGAGATATATATTTTTTTAAAAGAAAAATATGGAGAGTGGATTGTTTATGAACCAGAAGTGAATAAAAATACAATTTTCTTATGGGGATTACCCCTTATTTTATTTATTTTTGGTGGTCTTTTAATTATTAGAAAAGTAACTATAAAGTGACTCTGTTTATCATGAAATTGTTAAAGACCTTTATTGTTTTTTATGTTTTGTTGTTTACAAATTTTGTAAACGCTGAAAATTCTGGAAACAAATGGAATTTTTACACAGGCATGTTTGATTTCAGTGATGATGGAAAAAAATCAAACCTATTTGGAATACAACACATAAATGATGATTTATATAAAGAAACCTCTTTTGGCACTCTTCAGCCTGTGACCGGTCTATTCATAACAGCTGATAATGCAAAATATATATATACAGGATTTCAAATTCCAAAAAAAAACGGATCTTTTACGTTCACACCAAGTTTTACACCTGGACTTTATGATGAGGGAGATGGAAAAGATTTAGGACATGTGATTGAATTTAAAACTGAAGTTCAGATATCATATGAGATATCTAATCAGAGTGAAATAGGCTTATCTTATAATCATATTTCAAACGCTAGCTTAGGAGATAAAAATCCTGGGGCAAATAGTTATATGTTTAATTTTATTAAAATATTTTAACAAAGAATATGAACTTAAAAAATTGNCATAATTTTAATGATTTTAGAAAATTAGCAGAAAAAAAATTACCCTCACCAATTTTTCATTATATCGATGGAGCTGCTGATGACGAAATTACCTATGGACGAAACACGAGTTCTTTCAATGATGTTGATTTAGTTCCTAATGTCTTAAGAGGTGTTGAAAATATTGATCTNTCNACAACTATCTTTGGAAAAAAGATTGATTTACCATTTTATTGTTCTCCTACTGCTTTACAAAGACTTTTTCATTATGATGGAGAAAGAGCTGTAGGTAAAGCTGCTCAAAAATATAATACTATGTTTGGTGTTTCAGCTCTTGCAACTGTGAGTGTTGAGGAAATATCCTCNATGATTGATACTCCAAAAATGTTTCAATTTTACTTTCATAAAGATAGAGGATTAAATGATTCATGTTTAGAGAGAGCAAAAGCTGCAAACTTTGANGTAATGGCATTGACAGTTGATACTATAACAGGTGGTAACCGTGAGAGAGATTTAAGAACTGGATTTACTTCGCCTCCAAAGTTAACACTTTCGAGTTTATTTAGTTTTGCAACTAAACCAATGTGGGGAATAAATTATTTAACAAAAGGAAAATTTGAATTACCTCATCTGCAAGATTATGTAAAAGAGGGAACTAGCACCAACACTTCAATAGGAAATTACTTTTCCACAATGCTTGATCAATCTATGAATTGGAAAGATGCAGAAAAGCTTTGTTCCCAATGGGGTGGACATTTTGCATTAAAAGGTATTATGAGTGTTGAAGATGCTAAGAGAGCTGTCGATATCGGTTGCACTGGAATTATGGTATCTAATCATGGAGGAAGACAACTAGATGGATCTAGATCTCCGTTTGATCAATTAGCAGAAATTGTGGATGCTGTTGGTGATAAGCTTGATGTTATCTGTGAAGGTGGATTTCAAAGAGGCACACATATGTTAAAGGCATTATCTATTGGTGCAAAAGCTTGTGCAGGTGGTAGATTATATCTCTATGCATTAGCGGCCGCAGGACAGGAGGGAGTTGAGAGAGCATTAGGTCAATATAAAGCTGAATTAGAGAGAGATATGAAATTAATGGGATGTACGAAAATAAGTGATCTACATAGAGGAAACCTTAGGTTTAGATAAAAAGTGAATCTCAGAGATTGTTATAACTTTGACGATTTTAGAAAGTTAGCAAAGAAAAAATTACCTGCACCAATTTTCCATTATATAGATGGTGGATCTGATGATGAAATTACGCTTAAAAGAAACACAAGTTCTTTCAATGAATGTGACCTAGTTCCAAACATTCTGACAAGTGTTGGTGAACCAGATTTATCAACTTCTGTATTTGGGAGAAAAATTGATATGCCAATTTTTTTATCACCAACGGCAATGCAAAGTTTGTACACCCCTGAGGGAGATAAAGCATCTGCAAGAGCAGCAGAAAAATTTGGCACAATGTATAGCATGTCTACAATGGCGTCTTTTTCAATAGAGGAAATTGCTAATATTTCAAGTGGTCCTAAGCTTTTTCAACTATATGTTCATAAAGATAAATCAATTACAGATGACTTAATTGATAGATGTAAGAGAGCAAACTTTGATGGCTTATGTTTAACTGTAGATACTTTAGTTGCTGGCAACAGAGAAAGAGACCATAGAACTGGATTTACAACACCTCCCAAATTAACTCTTGAAAGTCTATTTAGTTTTGCAATGCGACCTGGCTGGGTATTTAAATATTTAACAAACAAAAAATTTGAATTGGCAAACATTAAACACAAAACTGATAAAGGGACAAACATTGCTAAATCAGTGATTGATTATATTAATGAGCAATATGATCCAAAGATGAATTGGAAAGATGCAGAATATTGTGTGAAAAGATGGAATGGACCTTTTGCGCTAAAAGGTATTATGTCAGTTGAAGATGCAAAAAAAGCTGTAGATATTGGTTGTTCAGCTATTATGATTTCAAATCATGGTGGTAGACAACTTGATGGGTCTAGATCTCCCTTCGATCAATTAAAAGCTATATCGGATGCTGTTGGCGACAAGATAGAAATTATTCTCGATGGAGGTATTCGTAGAGGTACACATGTTTTAAAAGCTTTAGCAGCTGGTGCGACAGCATGTAGTTTTGGTAAAGCTTTTCTATTTAGTCTAAGCGCTGGTGGTCAAGAGGGAGTTGAG